>JACCDU010376785.1_pt1 | contig 35245 bp, 50 predicted proteins | sample 7446081 | NCBI WGS metagenome assembly JACCDU01 (sample SAMN15323447, study PRJNA562643) | freshwater metagenome | isolation source: river surface water | place: USA:Blue River Watershed | collected 2017-08-17
CCCTCGTCCCTTTCCATAAAAAAACGAACGTTCGTTCTTTTTTCTACGTGGGCTTTTTGGCCGCTGGCCGACGCCTGCGCGGATAAGCAGCGTTATGTCAAACGCTTTGTTGCTTTTTTGATAGGGGGGGAGGGGGTCTGCAGGCTTTAGAAATTTGCGGGTGCCACCAACCCACAAAAAAAGCGGAATTAGGGCTACAATGCCCGCAGTCTGGTTAGGGGAGCCCAGCGCCAAAAAACTCCCCACCACTTTCCGTTAGGAGAAAAAGTGCCAGCTCCAATCAAAGACCCGCCTTATGTTCCGCCGGCGGTGCTGCCCAAAACGGACACGCAGCGAATCAAGGAACTAAAGCAGATGCTCGTTGAGGGCAAAGGGCCTGATGTCGTCAAGAAAGTGATCGACATCGCGCTTGATGACACGCATCCAGGGCAGATGGCAGCGCTGAAGATGTGCATGGATCGCGCATTGCCCACCAGTCTGTTTGAGAAGACCACCGCGCAGCGCAGCGCGATCAACATCACCATTTCTGGCATCGGCGCGCCAGAGATCAAGGACATCACGGATGTCGGACCTTAATTTCCAGTTGCTGCCGTGGCAGCAAACCGTATTTAACGATTCCACCCGCTTCAAGGTGGTCGCTGCCGGCCGGCGCTGCGGCAAGTCGAGGTTAGCGGCTACTACCCTGTTGATTGAGGGGCTGCGCTGCCCGGCGGGCTCGGCGGTCTTGTATGTGGCGCCGACCAACGGGCAGGCGCGTCAGATTATCTGGAACGTCCTCTTGGACTTGGGGCGCGAGGTGATCGCGGGCAGTCACATCAACAATCAGGACATCACGCTAATTAACGGCGCGACCATTTACGTCCGAGGCGCAGACCGGCCGGATACGCTGCGCGGCGTCTCGCTGACCTACGCGGTGCTGGACGAAGTGGCCGATATCAAGCCCGAGGCGTGGGAGCAGGTCATCCGGGCGTCGCTGTCAGACAAGAAAGGCCGGGGGCTCTTCATCGGCACGCCCAAGGGGCGCAACTGGTTCCACGACTTGTACAAGTTGGGGCAAAGCGGTGAGGACACTGACTGGAAGAGCTGGCATTTCACGACCCAAGACAACCCGCTGATCGACCCGAAGGAGATCGAATCGGCGAAAAAGACCATGTCGACGTTTGCTTTTAAGCAAGAATACATGGCGTCGTTCACAAACGCTGGCGCGGACGTGTTCAAGGAAGAGTGGGTCAAGTACAGCGAAGAGCCGATGTATGGCAGTTATTACATCGCGGTGGACTTGGCGGGGTTCGAGGACGTGGCCAAGCAGGCGGCGAACTCCAAGAAGCGGCTGGATGAGACGGCCATTGCCATCGTCAAGGTGACGGAGGAGGGCGTCTGGTGGGTCAAGGACATCTGGCACGGGCGGTGGGATATCCGGGAGACGGCGACGAAGATATTGATCGCCATGCGCGACTATCGGCCGTTGTCGGTGGGGATTGAGCGGGGGGCGCTAAAGAACGCGGTTTTGCCCTATTTGAGTGACTTAATGCGCAAGAATAATGTATATTCGCACATAGTTGACCTGACGCATGGCAACCGTAAGAAAGCTGACCGGATAATCTGGGGGCTACAGGGGCGATTCGAGCATGGCCGCATAGTGCTAAACGAAGACGCGGACTGGGATACCTTCTTAGACCAACTGCTGCTATTTCCTGCGCAGGGTGTGCATGATGACCTTCCTGATGCATTGTCCTACATAGACCAGTTGGCCGTAACCTCTTACTTTGCGGACGACGCGGATGATGATTGGGAGCCAATCGACGTGATCGCTGGAGTGTGAGATGGATCAAAACGACTTTGATCAGCCGGATCAAGCTGATAAAGAGTTAGTTTCTTTTATTACCGACCACTGTGACAGGTGGCGTACCTATCGCGACGTAAACTTCCTGCCCGACTGGGAAGAGTACGAGCGCATCTTCCGGGGGCAGTGGGCGATTGAAGACCGCACCCGCGAATCCGAGCGTTCCCGTCTTGTTACCCCGATGACCCAACAGGCTGTTGAGACGCGCCATGCAGAGATCATGGAAGCGATCTTCGGCTCGGGTGAGTTTTTTGACATTGAAGACGACCTGAAGGACATCGACGGCAATCCGCTGGACGTGGAGATGCTGCGCCGTCAGTTGATGGAAGACTTCAAGAAGGACAAGATCCGCAAAGCGATCGACCAGATCGAGCTCATGGCCGAGATTTACGGCACAGGCGTGGGTGAGATCGTCGTTTCGATGGAAAAAGAGTACCTGCCGGCGACCCAGCCCATTCCAGGCCAGCCGGGGCAGGCGGCGATTGGTGTGATTGAGAAGCCGCGGGTGTCGGTCAAGCTCGTACCGGTCAACCCGAAGAACTTCCTGTGGGATCCCAACGGCACGTCGATCGACGACTGTATGGGCGTGGCGATCGAGAAGTATGTGTCGATTCACAAGGTGGTGCGAAACATCGAGCGCGGCATCTATCGTAAGGTCAACATCACGCCGACCTATGAGGACACTGACCTCGAACCGACGCAGGAGATCAGCCAGTATCAGGACGAGAAGGTCAAACTGCTGACCTACTACGGTCTGGTGCCGCGGGAGTACCTGACGGGCAACGATGAGGACGTGGTCGAGCTCTTTCCGGAGGACTCGGCAGCGGAGGACTATCAGGATATGGTCGAGGCGATCGTGGTGATCGCTAACGACGGCATGCTCCTGAAGGCCGAAGAGAACCCGTACATGATGAAGGATCGCCCGATGTTGTCCTATCAGGACGACACGGTGCCCAACCGCCTGCCGGGTCGGGGTACGGTCGAGAAGGCCTACAACATGCAAAAGGCGATCGACGGTGAGGTTCGGTCGCACATGGACGGACTGGCGCTGACATCAGCACCAATGATCGCGATGGACGCAACGCGCCTGCCGCGTGGGGCGAAGTTTGAGGTGCGCCCGGGCAAGGCCTTGATGACCAACGGCAACCCCAACGAGATTTTGTACCCGTTCAAGTTCGGCCAGACCAGCAACGACAACCTGGCCACGGCCGCTAAGTTCGAGACGATGCTCTTGCAGGCGACGGGTACGCTGGACAGCCAAGGGATGGTAAGCCAAGTGGCGCGGGATGGTGGCAGTGCCGGCATGTCGATGGCGGTGGCTTCCATCATCAAGAAGTACAAGCGCACGCTGGTGAACTTCCAGGAAGACTTCCTGATGCCGTTCATCAAGAAGGCGGCGTTTAGGTACATGCAGTTCGACCCGGAGCGCTATCCGTCGGTGGATATGAACTTTGTTCCGACGGCAACGCTTGGCATCATCGCCCGTGAGTACGAGCAGGCGCAGTTCATCGCGCTCTTGCAGACGTTGGGTCCGGATACGCCGGTTTTGCCGGTCATCTTGAAGGGCATTGTGGCCAACAGTTCGCTCTCGAACCGTATGGAACTGATGGCCATGCTCGATCAGATGTCGCAGCCGAACTTGGAGCAGCAGCAAGCAGCCGCGTTGCAGCAGCAATTGGCACTTGAAGCCGCGCAGGCGCAGATTGCGGTCAATCAGACGCAGGCTGAACGCAATCGTGCGGAGGCCGCCAGCACCTTGATTGAGGCGAGATTGAAGCCAGTCGAGGCTGAGGCTAAGATCATGGCGGCGAACACGCAAAATCTGCCGAATGATGCGGAATTGGCGTCGAGAGAGTTCGATAAGCGGGTCAAGATTGCTGAGCTGATGCTAAAAGAAGCGGATATCAAGAACAAATCCAAGATCGTTGAGCTCCAAATGGAGACGAAACGAGAGAATTTGACCAAAGTCGAGAATGATTTCCTTGAGTCGCTTGGGGAGGAGCTGAAATGAGCATGATCCCCGATCTGGAGTCGATGACTGATGAGCAGAAACTTCAAGTTCTTGAGTCGATTCAGAAATCGATCCGAGAAAGCAAGGAAATCCAGAAGAAAAAGGTTGGTGAGAACGTCCAAGCCGTCTTAACGGCACTGCGCAAGATCGAAACGGACGTAACTGCCCGCTTTGATTCGGTCGCCAAGACGATCGAAACCCGTGTCGCTAACATCAAAGACGGCCGTGATGGTGCGCCGGGGGCGGATGGTCGCCCAGGTCGTGATGGTAAGGACGGTCGCCCGGGTCGTGACGGCAAGGACGGTAAAGATGGCATGCCGGGTCGTGACGGTGTGCCGGGTATGGACGGTGTATCGGTCGTCAGTGCTTTTCTGGACTTCGACAACAGCCTGATTATTGAGCTCTCCAACGGACAGCAGATCAATGCAGGCGAGGTGCTGCCGCCGGACATCGCTGAAAAGCTGAAGGTGGTGGTCAACACTAGCACTGGCGGTGTTGGCCTGCCCGAGCAGACGGGCAACAGCGGTAAATTCTTGACGACTGACGGCACCAATCTGTCGTGGGGTGACATTGCCGGTGGATTGGATTACCAAGGCACTTGGAACGCTGCGACCAACACTCCGACTTTGGCGTCAGGTGTGGGTGTCAATGGCTACTACTACGTCGTATCTGTCGCCGGTTCGACCAATCTGAATGGCGTGACTGACTGGCAGCCGGGTGATTGGGTCATCTTCAACGGCACGGCTTGGCAGAAGATCGATCAGAGCTGGGCGACGGCAGGCGTTAACAACAACATCACCGCGATGACGGGCATCACTGGCGGTATTTCGTCGCCAGACTTCATTCAGTTCGACACCGCGGCAACTGTCACTGACGCTACCGGCAAGCTGTACTACGACAGCTCGGATATGTATGAGACGCTGGCGTTCCAGATGAACAACAGCGTCATTCAGCACATTGGTGAAGAGCTGTACTACCGTGTTCGTTTAAGTGCTAACGCGACCAAGGGTCAGGTGCTGATGTTTACCGGCACGCTGGGCTCAAGTGGTGGCCTAACCGCCGCACCGGCTACTGGATTGACGGCTGAGCAAGCGCCCTACATCTTGGGTATCTGTGCTGATACAGGCGTCACCAACGATTGGGTGACGGTTTACTCTTTTGGCGAGATCAAGGGTGTTAACACCTCGGCCTTTACGCAAGGCCAAGTGCTGTATTACGACCCGACGACGGCTGGCGGTCTGACGGCTACGAAGCCTGCAGTGCCTAACGCGATTGTGCTGGTTGCTGCGGTGGTTCATGTAGGTACAAGCAACGGTATCTTGTTTGTGCGTCCGACCTACGGCTCGGTGCTAGGCGGCACGGACGGCAATGTGCGCTTTACTAGCCTGGCTTCTGGCAACACGATCATCTATGACGCTGTAGATGGTGTTTGGAAGAACGCTAACCTGACTGATGGCACAGGCATTACGATCACTGAAGGTGCTGGATCGATCACGATCACCAACAGTGCGCCGGATCAGACAGTGTCGTTGACTGGTGCGGGTACGACAAGTGTGTCGGGCACGTATCCGAACTTCACGATCACATCGAACGATCAGTACACGGGTACGGTGACGAGCGTTGGCGGTGCCGGCACGGTTAACGGCATTACGCTTTCGGGCACGGTGACTTCGAGCGGCAGTCTGACGCTGGGCGGAGCACTAACTGGCGTTGATCTGACGACGCAAGTCACTGGCACGCTGCCGATCGCTAATGGCGGCACTGGCCAGACGACTCAGACGGCGGCCTTTGATGCACTCTCGCCGCTGACAACCAAAGGTGATCTGGTCGTTAATAACGGCACGAACGATGTTCGCCTGGCAGTGGGCACGAACGGCTATCTGTTGACGGCGGATTCGACGGCGGCTGAGGGTGTGAAGTGGGCGGCGGCACCGGTTAGCACGACGGTAGCGGATGACACGACGACTAACGCGACGTACTATCCGACATTCTCAACAGCGACTAGCGGCACGTTCTCTGTTGCGACGGTGTCGAGCACCAAGTACACCTACAATCCGTCGTTGGGCACGCTGACCGCGATGCAAGTAGCTGCGTCAAATGGTTTGATCTTGAATAAGAATGTAGTGGCTACCAGCTTTACGCTGCCGACTGACTATAACGCGATGAGCACGGGGCCTATTTCTGTCAATAGTGGTGTAACTGTTACTGTTCCAAGCGGACAGGTCTGGACAATTGTATGACGATGACATTTGACGGTAATGGCACGATAACTGGACTGGCAGCAGGTGGCCTGCCGAATGGAACGGTTCAACCTGCTGATCTTTCGACTGGTGCGCCGACTTGGGATACCAGCAGCAACGTCGGCATAGGTTCCAGCGCGTCTGCCAATCAACGATTGAAAATAAAGCAGTCAGCAGATACTGGCGCAGCTTCATTCAGTACGAAGATAGAAGCTAACGCTAACGATACAGGTTTGTTTTTTGGTTATCGAGGCGTGAGTGCAGCAACTGCTGCTGACACCTGCGCGATCTCTGCGTCTTATGAGTCAACCGGCGCATACAAGCCGATTACGTTCCTGACGTCAGACGCCGAACGTATGCGTATCGACGCCAGCGGTAATCTGCTGGTGGGAAAAACGAGTGGATCGTACAAGTTTGAAGTACGGGGTGGTGACAACAACTCTGCACGAATTGATAACGATGGCTCTACATCAACAGGACTTTACTTTTCCAATAACGGAACAAACAAAGCCCTGCTGTATTGGCAGAACTCATTAAACCGCTTTTATGTCGAATCGGGCGGTTCGGGCGGTGTGTATTTGGCATCTGCTGGAACGTCATGGACGGCGGCTTCAGATGAGCGACTTAAAACCGATCTTGTTCCAATATCCAATGCAACTCAAAAAGTTTCCACCCTTCGCGCTGTAACGGGGCGGTATAAAACTGACGATGAAGGTGTTCGACGCTCATTCTTGATTGCTCAAGATGTTCAAGCTGTATTGCCGGAAGCGGTTAATGCGACAAACCCGGATGAACTTGGTGTTCAATACACGGACACAATCCCGCTGCTTGTAGCTGCAATCAAAGAACAGCAGCAATTGCTGCAAGAACTCAACGCCAAGGTAGACGCGCAAGCTGCCGAGATCGCTGCGCTGAAAGGACAAGCATGAGCCTGAAACTGAATTCCTCGGGCGGCGGCAGCGTCACCCTGCAAGAGCCGACTACTGCAAGTAACGTCACGCTGAACTTGCCTGCTGCTGACGGTACGGTAGTTTATGAGAATGCCAGCGGGAATGTTGGCGTTGGAACTCCATCGCCTCAGAAGAAATTTGTTGTCTCAAATAGTGGTGCGGCTGGTGTTGAGATTGATCCGTTTACTCGGTCAGCGACAACTGGTGGAAGTCTTTTAGCGTACAACAGAAGCGGCGCAGCTTTTGTTCGCATGGACTATGACGCTTCAGAACACATATTTTTTACCAGCACTTCTGAACGCGCCCGTATCGACTCTAGCGGTAATCTGCTGGTGGGGACGACGACTTTGCAACAGGACGGCAAAGTAAGTATTCAATACACGCCTTCATCAAACCGAGGCATGGTTTTTAGAACCACCTCAGACACAAGCGCAAACCCGATTGCTTTCGCCAACGCGGCAGGAACAATAGTTGGAACAATTACGACTACAGCATCAGCAACTGCCTATAACACCTCATCCGACTACCGCCTGAAAGAGAACGTGCAGCCGATGACCGGCGCACTGGCAAAAGTCGCAGCACTTAAGCCTGTTACGTATAAGTGGAAGTCCGATGGCTCTGACGGCGAGGGCTTCATTGCCCACGAACTGCAAGCGGTTTGTCCTGATGCAGTAACCGGCGAGAAAGACGCAGTAGATGCTGATGGCAACCCTGTCTATCAAGGCATCGACACCAGCTTCCTAGTCGCAACGCTGACCGCAGCCATTCAAGAACTCAAAGCGGAAGTTGACGCACTCCGCGCACAAGTGGAGGCCAAATAATGCCAGTTTCTATTAACGGAACTACGGGTCTTTCATTTCCTGATGGCTCGGTGCAGAACACGGTGGGTTATTCGCCGTGGCGCAATCGCATCATCAATGGCGATATGCGGATTGACCAGAGGAATAACGGGGCGAGTGTTACTGCCGTTGATTCCGTTTTCTCCGTAGATAGGTGGAAGATCAGGAATTCAGTTAACTCTAAATTTACGGCGCAGCAAAACGCAGGATCTGTAACACCGCCATCCAACTTTACAAATTATCTTGGCATAACATCGTCTGCTGCGACTTCTGTAGCCGCATCAGATTTCTACGCTATTCAGCAAGGCATTGAAGGATTCAACTTTGCGGATTTAAACTGGGGAACGGCTCAAGCGCAATCAGCAACTCTTTCTTTCTGGGTTCGTAGTTCTCTTACTGGTACATTTGGCGGCAGTTTATACAATGGTGCTGGTAACCGATCGTATCCGTTTACATTCTCAGTATCTTCAGCAAACACTTGGGAATACAAGACCATCACTATTTCTGGTGATACTAGCGGAACTTGGCTGACAACAAACGGAGCAGGTGCTTATCTTACGTTTGGCCTTGGTGTTGGATCTACATTTAGCGGAACTGCGGGTTCGTGGTCTAGTTCCACGTTTTTGTCAGCAACCGGCGCAACCTCAGTAGTCGGAACCAACGGCGCAACCTTCTACATCACCGGAGTCCAGCTAGAAGCCGGATCGACTGCCACGCCTTTCGAGCGCGTGGAGTACGGCGAGATGCTGCGGAGGTGTCGTCGATATCACACGCGTCTATCAGCCACCGGAGCGGCATACACAAGTTTTGCGATGGCAACAGTTGCAAGCACTAGCACCGTGAACGCTAATCTTTCTTATCCGGTATCTATGCGAGCCGCCCCCGTAATTACCGCCAGTAACTGCGCCGCTCAAATCGGCGGGGGTGCGGTCATCGCAATCACATCGGTTTCAGGTGGTTATGTTGGTTCAGATAGCGCCTATGTGATCTTTTCAACTGCAAGCAGTGGTTTCACTTTTGGGCAGTCTGCACTCATTCTCGCTAATAACAATGCGTCGGCCTACATAGATATGGCCGCGGAGCTATAAATGTATAAACACGCTATAAACATTTTTGGTGGCGAACCAGCTTCCGTAGTGCGAACCACAGACGGTGCGCTAATTCCCTTTGACCCCGCGAACACCGACTACCAGCAGTACTTAGCGTGGCTGGCTGAAGGTAACGAGCCGGAGCCTGCGGATGACGCCTGAATTGCAAAAATATTACGAAGAGCGGTTTGCCATGATGGCAACGCCAGGCTGGAAAGACCTGCTCGACGATATTGACGAAATTATCACTTCGCTTAACAATCTTTCCGTGGTACAAGACGAGAAAGATTTGCAGTTTAAGAAGGGTGAGCTGTCAATCCTGATGTGGCTGAAAAACCTGAAGTCGGTCAGCGAACGAGCATACGAGGATTTGAATGCGAAGGATGTATGAATTCCTCTGCGAAAGCGGGGTAAAGATCGAACGGCTTGCTCATTTTGAAGAGCAGGCGGTTTGTTGTAAGTGTGGCAAGTCAGCCCGCCGCACAATATCTGTTCCGAACTTCAAGCTGGAGGGGTGGTCAGGTCATTTTCCCACTGCGCATATGCAGTTTGACCGAAAGCACCGCGAAAAGTTAGAATCGGAGCGCAAACAGAACGGGTAAGCCCTCGTGGTGCCGTTTAATCCTGGGAACCAAAAGATGGCAGGAAAAGGAAATCGACATGTTGATTGATAAAGAGCCCGAGACGCCTAGCGAACTCGAAGCAGAAGAAGCAAAAATCCCGGAATCCAAGCCTGAATTACCGGATCGATATCGAAATAAGTCTCTTGAGGACATCATCAAGATGCATCAGGAGGCCGAAAAGGTTATCGGTCGGCAGGCGCAGGAAGTCGGTGAAGTGCGGAAGCTGGCCGATGAGCTGATCAAGCAGAATCTTGGCGCGAAATCTCAACCTGTTGAGAAGGAAGAGCCGGAAGTAGACTTCTTTGAAGACCCGAAGAAGGCGATTCAGAAGACGATCGAAGCGCACCCTGACGTACTGGCCGCCCGTGAGGCGTCCGTGCAGTTCAAGGCGCTGCAAACGAAGCAAAAGCTTGTTCAAGAGCACCCGGATTTTGAGCAGTTGGTTCAATCCGAAGACTTTGTGAACTGGGTGAAGTCCTCGCCAGTTCGCATCGGGCTCTACAGCAAGGCAGATGCTGAGTTTGACTTCGATTCGGCAAATGAATTGCTCTCCACCTACAAAGAGCTGCGCAATGTTCGTACGAAGCAAGTCGAGCAACAGGCATCCGCCGTTCGACAGCAGACGATGAAGGCCGCGCAGGTTGATACAGGTGGTAGCGGCGAGAGTTCAAAGCGGGTTTACCGACGTGCTGACCTTATTCGGCTGAAAATGACCGACCCGGCACGATACGATGCGCTGTCTGATGAGATCATGGCAGCCTATGCAGAAGGCCGAGTCAAATAAACTTTTGACTTTTAGGAGCTAAACATGGCAACCGCATTTAACCCAGCAAATAGTGTAACGACCACTACCGCAGCAACCTTCATTCCTGAGATATGGAGTGATGAAATTGTTGCCGCCTACAAGAAGAACCTCGTCCTGGCCAATCTGGTCATGAAGATGAACTTCAAGGGCAAGAAAGGCGACACCGTCCACATCCCGGCACCGACCCGTGGCAATGCCTCGGCTAAGACCGCGACCAACGCTGTCACCCTGATCGCTGCAACCGAGTCCGAAGTCCAAGTCTCGATCAACAAGCACTACGAGTACTCGCGCCTGATCGAAGACATCGTCGAAGCTCAAGCCCTGAACTCGCTGCGTCAGTTCTACACCGCTGACGCCGGTTACGCTCTGGCTCGTCAGGTTGATACCGACCTGATCCAGCTCGGCCGTGCTTTCAACGGCGCAACCGTTGGCACCGACGACTACGCAACCAGCAACACCACCACCAAGGCCTACATCGGCTCGGATGGCACTACCGCCTACAACAGCACCACCTCGAACGCGGCTGCGCTGACCGACGCTGCCATCCGTCGCACCATCCAGCGTCTGGATGACAACGACACCCCGATGGATGGTCGTTTCTTCATCATCCCGCCGTCGTCGCGTAACACCCTGATGGGTCTGGCTCGTTACACCGAACAGGCTTTTGTGGGTGATGGCAACGCCATCCGTAACGGCGAAATCGGCAACCTGTACGGCATCCCGGTGTTCGTTACCTCCAACGCTGACTTCGGCGCAGGTAACGCAGGCGCTGACCGTATCTGCCTGATGGGTCATCGTGATTCGATGGTGCTGGTTGAGCAGATGGCTGTTCGTTCGCAGACTCAGTACAAGCAGGAATACCTCGGCACGCTGTTCACCGCCGACACCCTGTATGGCGTCAAGGCCATCCGTACGGCTGCAACCACCGGCGCTGCTACCTCGTCGTCGGCATTCGCCCTGGCTGTTCCGGCCTAATTGAACTCCCCCGGCCACAAGCCGGGGGGTCTACCTTTTAGGGAGGAAACATCATGGCAAACGCAACTTCTGTGGTTGTACGCGCAGGCAACGACCAATTCCGTGGCCTGTACTCCAATACTTGGCTGGTTCGCGCAGCACTGAACGCTGATAGTCTGGAAGACGGCGCTGGCGATACCGATACCGTGGCCGTTCCGGGCGTAGCCTTGGGCGACATGGTGCTGAGCGCATCGCTGGCAGTTGACGTGGCGGGTCTCATTGTGACCGCATACGTCAGCGCAGCCAATACGGTCAGCATTCGCTTCCAGAATGAAACGGGCGGTACGGTCGATCTGGCTTCCGCTACGCTGCGTCTGGTCGTCGTTCGTTCGTTGGCGTAATACTCAGGGGCTTCGGCCCCTGAGCTCACTTCTGGAGGCAACATGGCCGCAACATTCCGCTGCTTAACTAGCGGGCAAACTGTTACGTTTACGCTCCAGCACGATATTGACAGCATGAAAGGCCACGCTGGATACGTCCGTGTTGATGACACCCCGGTAAAGGAAGAATCGCGTCCGCTGTTGATGACGCCGCCGGAAGCCCCGCGTCGCCCAGGCCGCCCGAGGAAAGAGCATGTCGGAAATTGACCCGCGAGAGTTTGGCAAATTGGAAGCGCAAGTAGAAGCCTTGCAGGCTGAAGTTCACGCCTTGCGCGAGGACGTCAAAAAGCTATTGGAAATGGCCAACAAGTCCAAAGGCGGCTTGTGGGTCGGTATGGCTGTAGCCTCCACCGTTGGTGGGATAGTAACTTTTATTGCAGACCGTTTGTTTTTTAAGGGGTGACATCATGCCGATGGTTGATGGAAAGAAATACCCGTACACGAAGAAAGGCAAGCAGGAAGCCACTTCGGCCAAGATCAGCAAGCTGCGCAAGGAAGGCTACCCGCAGAAACAGGCGGTGGCCATTGGCCTTAGCATGATGAAGAAAAAGGGTAAGAAATGAAGGCCGTTTGGGATAAGGCGCGCCCCAAGAAGCTGGGTGAGCCTAAGAAGCTGACGCCTGCGCAGAAGACCGCGGCCAAGAAGATGGCCAAGTTAGCCGGGCGACCTTACCCGAATCTCGTTGACAACATGAGGGCTGCGAGGAAAAAATGAAAACTCCTGCTTGGCAAAGAAAAGCCGGTCAAAACCCTAAGGGCGGCTTGAACGCCAAAGGCCGGGAGTCTTATAATGCAACAACTGGTGGCAGCTTAAAGCCGCCAGTCAAATCTGGTGACAACCCTAGACGGGCTTCTTTTCTCGCCAGGATGGGCAACATGCCGGGTCCAGAGTACAAGGACGGTGAGCCGACGCGGCTCCTCCTATCTCTGCGCGCTTGGGGTGCTTCATCCAAGGTGGATGCAAAGGCAAAAGCCAAAGCTATTTCCGCAAGGAATAAGGCGAAAGGCAAATGACCTACTTAGAACTCGTCAACGACGTACTGCAGCGCCTGCGAGAGCAGACGGTCAGTACGGTCGCGCTTACTTCCTACTCCCAGCTCATCGGCAAATTCGTCAACGACGCCAAGCGTCAGATTGAGGACGCCTACGACTGGAACGCGCTTGGCCAAGAGGTTGACGTTACGACCTCGGCAGGCGTGTATGAGTACTCTCTGACCGGCGCAGGGCAAAAATTCAGGGTTACTAGCGATCCGCTGAACACGACCTCCAACGTCGTCATGCGCAACATCACGGTCGCCGACATGCGCCGTAAGCAAAACCTCCAGCCGATCGTCACCGCCGTGCCCACCGAGTACTGCTTCGAAGGCGTGGATGGCAACGGTGACGCCAAAGTGCAACTGTGGGGGCGCCCGAACGGCGTTTACACCGTCAAATTCTTCCTTGCCGTTCCGCAAGCGGTGCTTTCGTCGGACAGCACTTCGGTGCTGGTGCCGGACGTGCTTGTGGCGCAGAACGCCTACGCACGGGCGCTGGTTGAGCGCGGCGAAGATGGTGGTCTGAGCTCGTCTGAGGCTTATGCGCTGTACCGCTCAATGCTGTCTGACTACATTGCTCTGGAAGCGACGCGCTTCCCGGAGACGCAGGAGTTTGTGGCGACATGAGCCAGCCTATCCTGACCTATGGCGTATCCGCGCCGGGCTTTTTTGGCCTGAACACCCAAGATTCGCCGCTCGATCTGGCGTCTGGGTTTGCGCTGGTTGCCAACAACGCGGTCATTGACCAGTACGGCCGAATCGGCGCGCGTAAGGGTTGGGATAATCTCAACGCGTCGTCTGGCAACTTGGGTGCTAATGCGCCTGGCGTCATCCATGAGTTGGTGTCGGCGGACGGTACCTATACTATTTTGTTTGCCGGCAACAACAAGATTTTTAAGCTGGACGGCAGCAATAACGTCGTCGAGCTGACTTACGGTGGCGGCGGTGTCGCCCCTACGATTACGGCAAACAATTGGCAGTGCGCATCGCTGTCAGGAATCACCTACTTTTTCCAGACCGGCCATGATCCGTTAATTTACGATCCGGTGGTCAGCACGACGACCTATCGCCGTGTGAGTGAGAAAACAGGTTATGCCGGCACTGTACCGCAGGCCAACATTTGCATATCTGCATACGGTCGACTGTGGCTGGCAAACACCGCCAGCGACAAGATGACGCTGACGTTTTCCGATCTGCTGTCCGGCCACGTTTATACGGGCGGCACGTCCGGTACGCTTAACGTCAACAACGTCTGGCCGAATGGGCCGGATGAAATTACCGCGTTGGCGGCGCATAACGGCTTCCTGTTTATTTTCGGTAAGCGCCAGATTCTGGTGTACCAAGGTGCAACAGCGCCGGCCTCAATGACGCTGTATGACACGGTGATCGGCATTGGGTGTATCGCCCGCGATTCGGTGCAAGGCACTAACACCGACGTGGTGTTCCTGTCGAACAGCGGCGTGCGATCAGTGCTGCGTACGATTCAAGAAAAGTCGGCGCCGTTTCGCGACCTTAGTAAGAACGTCCGTAACGACTTGATGAACATTGTGGCGGGCGAGAACACCGCTAACATCAAAGCCGTTTACTCTGAGGTGAATGCGTTTTATCTATTGACGCTGCCGACAAACCGATCAGTGTATGTGTTCGACACGCGCGGTACGTTGCAAGACGGGTCGTCTAGGGTGACGACGTGGACGGAGATTGAGCCGACTGCTTTGCTTGCTCGGCGCAACGGTGATCTACTGCTCGGCAAGACAGGCTATGTCGGGCGATACACCGGGTACACCGACAACGGCGTAGCGTACCGTTTCCAGTACTTCACCAATCACTCCGATCTAGGCGATCAAAGTGTCACCTCGATTTTGAAGCGCATCTCTATTGTGGTAATTGGCGGCACAAACCAGTACATCACGATCAAGTGGGGCTTTGACTTCAACGAGAACTACCTGTCGCAGAACGTGCAGATTCCGACGCAGTCTGTATCGGAATACGGCATTGCGGAATATGGCGCAAATGGTGTGCCGGTAGCGCAGTACGCGGACGGCATTGCGCTGCAGACGTTGTTTGCGCAGGCCACTGGGGCGGGAAAAATCGTACAGACCGGTTATGAAGCTGACATTAACGGAGCTGCGCTATCACTGCAGCGAATTGAGATTCAAGCCAAGAATGGAAGGGTGTCATGAGTAACTACGTCAAATCTACGGATTTCGCCGCCAAGGACGCCCTTGCATCAGGCAACGCCGGCAAGATCGTCAAGGGTACGGAGATCGATACCGAGTTCAACAATATCGCAACGGCTGTTGCTACTAAAGCCGACTTGGCGTCGCCCGCGTTAACGGGCACGCCTACTGCGCCGACTCCAAGCGTCGGCGATAACGATACGTCGATTGCCACGACCGCGTTTGTACAAACGGCTTTGCAGGCTCTGTATCCGGTGGGCTCCGTGTACATCAACGCAAACGTCAGCACCAATCCGGGCACATTGCTAGGTTTTGGAACTTGGACTGCATTTGCGGCGGGTCGTGTATTAGTTGGCTTGGACGGCGGAAATGCGGCGTTTGATACCGCGGAAGAAACAGGCGGTTCTGCTGACGCGGTGACTGTAGCGCACACGCATACGTTTACGACTGGCGGCATGAGCGCCAACGTAACGCACACGCATACTTACACTCAGGTTAATGGTTACTCTGGCGTTAACCTATCAACTAACCACGCAGGCCGCGGCCCCGACATAACCTCTACCACTAGCTCTGCTAACTTGGAGCACACGCATAGTGGCACGACTGCATCAACGGGCTCGTCAGGTACAAACGCTAACTTGCAACCGTACATCGTTGTATATATGTGGAAACGCACCGCGTAAAAGGAAACTATCATGGTTTGGAACTTACTGATCCCTGCTGCTGCTGGCCTTATCGGCAGCTCAATGCAAGCCAGCTCGGCGCGATCGGCAGCGGATACGACCGCGCGCGCTCAAACAGAAGCGGCGCGTATCGCTGCCGAAGAAGCTCGCTTTCGCCCGGTCGGTATTACCACGCGGTTTGGCAGCAGCCAGTTTCAGTTTGGGCCGGACGGTCGAGTTAGCGGTGCGGGGTACACGCTCAATCCAGAATTAGCTGCTTTCCAAAATCGGTTGTTTGGGTTGGCAGGCAATACGCTAAGCCAGGCTGAGATGGCGCCTGAACAGTTCGCGGCGCTTCCGCAGGCAGCATCGGCGTTGTTTAACTTGGGCGGTCAATATCTGCAACAGACGCCTGAGCAGGTTGCAGCCGCTTACATGCAGCGTCAGCAAGATCTGCTGGCTCCTTCGCGTGAGCGTCAATTCGCCCAGCTCCAAAACCAGCTTTTCCAAACCGGCCGCTCTGGCCTGTCCGTTGGTGCGACCGGCATGCGACCTGGCGGCGGTGCAGGCTTGAGCGCAGCTAATCCTGAGCTGGAGGCGTATTTCAATGCGTTGGCGCAGCAGGACGCGGCGCTGGCAGCGCAGGCGCAGCAGGCCGGTCAGCAGCAAGTAGCGTTCGGCACCGGCCTGTTTGGCTCGGGTGCTGGCCTACTCGGCCAATACCAGACAGGTCAGGCAGGCGCTCTGACCCCATTTACGACATTCCTGGGTGGGGCGGCTAATCTGGAGAGCCTTGGCCAGCAGCCGTTATCGCTGGGTGCATCGCTTGGCGGCGGTAATACGGCGTCAGCGCAGGCGCTTTTAACGGGCGGCTTGAACGCGGCAGCGACGCGTGGTCAGGTAGCAGGTATCGACCCATTTGCTAACTTCTTGACTGGTTTGGGCAGCAACCCTCAGTTTGGCAACACACTTAGCCGCTTGTTTAGCCGCCCGGCAGGCGTTACAACGACTGACTTCATCCCCTAAGAGGACGACATGGCACAAAGCGATATCTTGGGGCTGTTTATGACGCCTCAGCAATACGAGATGCAGCAGACCAATGCTGCGCGGGAGCGTGCGGGCTTGTTTGCAGGCATGACGCCGCGGCAGCGCGCTGAGTTCGGCTCCTACTTGGCTGGTGAGCAGTTTGGCCAAGGCTTGGCTGGGCTCTTGGGCGCGCAAGACCCGCAACTAGCGATCATTAGCCGCCGGCAGGCGCTGTCGCAGCAGATCGACCCGTCTAACCCTGAGTCGTTGATGGCAGCAGCTCAGCAGGCCGCTCAGGCCGGCGATCAGCAGTTCGCGCTGACGTTGGCGGATTACGCTCGTAAGGCGCAAAGTGAGCTGGCCTTGGCGCAACAGCGTTCGCGAGAAGGCCGCGCGGCTTCTACCCCGAAAGAGCTGCAAATTGCTGCGGCACGGGCTCAGACGCAAGACCAGATTCGTGAGCTGGAGGCTTTGCCTGCATCGCCCGAGCGCGATCGTGCGCTGCAGGTAGCTAGGGATACGCTGGCCGGCTTGCCGATGAAAACCGAAGCTATGGTGAGTGAGCAGCAAATCGCCCGCGACCTTGCGCTTGAGAAGGGCGTCGAAGGCTCTGATGCGTTCAATGCCGCTTACCGCGATGAGCTGCGCCGTCTGACCACTAAAGAAAATAAAGCAAAGATTTCTAACTACGGTCAAATCCTGATCGACGCCGGCTTTACGCCTGGCACGCCAGAATTTCAAGCCGAGATGCGATCGTATGCAAAAGCTGAGCTTGCAGGAACGGCAAAAGGCAAAGGCCCCCAAATTCAGAACATCCTCCCAGGCCAAGGTAAGGAAGGTGCGAAGGACATTCCGGGCTTCCGCGACAAAGTTATCCAGACAATCGACCCGTTCCGCAAGACCGTAACGTCCGCTGATCAGGCACTGCAGTCAATTGCGGACGCTATAAAAGATGGCAACTTTATTTCGTTCAACGCTGCCCGTACGCAATTGGCCAAGGCGCTGGGCGACAGCAGCTTGTCTCGCCGCGATATCGAGCAGGCTGGTGGCGATCCGTCGATCCTGGGCGGTATTCTCGACAAGACCTCGACGCTCTTTACCGGCACACCTACAATCGACACACAGCGCAAGATACAGTCGACGCTGCAGGCCATCCGTAAAGTGGCTATCCGCAAGGCGAATACCGAACTAGAATCGCAGAAAAAGATTGCTAACCGTGCAGGGTACGACGCTGGCGATGTTGAGCTGATTTTTAACTTCCCTGAGTTCCGCGATACGCCGAGACAGCCGCGACAAACCACGAAAACGCTGAAAAGCGGTAAGACCGTAACCATCATCGAGGACTAACATGCCGACCTACGTTATCGACGGCAAATCGATCAGGACTGATGTCGAGCTGACCGACGCGGAGCTTGAAGAGCTTGCCGGCGGTGCGCCGGCGCCTCAGGGCAATCAATTTGCCGAAGCGATACGCCGCGGTATTAGCGGCGGCGTGGGTACGGTAGCCGGTGTGAGTTCGGTTGTGGGTGAGCTGCTTGCCCCGAGACAGCCCGGTCGCACATTAGGCCAAGCCTTTACCCAAGGCCGTCAGGCCGTGGTCGATCCGTTGATGCGTCTGTTTGGCTCGACCGGTGTGCAGCCCACTACGACCGGCGGTCGTATCGCCAGCGCGGGTGTTGAGGCTGCGGTCGACCCGTTGTCTTACCTGTTTCCGCCGCTGGCCGCCGTTCGACGCATGGGCATCCCTGCGCAGATCGTCGCCCGCCCGGCTGAGCAGGTTGTGGTCGGCGCTGGTGCTGAGACAGGTGGCACGGCCGGCGAGGCCGCAGGCGCTAAAGTCGATTCTCCAACGGCCGGCAGGGTCATTGGTTCGCTGTTTGGCGGCGTAGGCGCGGCCTATGGTACCGGCACGGCGCTTAAGGGTGGACCGCTAGTCGGGAAGGCTTTCGATGCGGCCAAGACGCGCTGGGATAAGCTGCGCGGTATGGAGCCCAAGGATGAGCTGCTAAAGGATGTGGATAACCGCATCAGCAACATCTTCATCGCCGCGGCTGCTGCTGACCCGAAGTTTATGGATGCGCTTGAGGCTGCCGCTAAAGCGCAGCAGAACGTCTCGATTAAAGCGCCAGGTGGCCAAGAAGTGCAACTGCCGCTCAGCTCCTTGCTGGCCAATAACCCGGTCATCAATAACTTCATTCAAGGCCTGTCGAGCAAAGACCCGGTTTTCCGCGCCCAGTACGGCGCGCAGTTCGAGCAGGCCAAGCAGGCGCTGACGGCTAACCAGTACCGTCTGTTTGGCGACCCGTCCAAAGCGACGATTGATCTGAAGCCGCTCGACCTGAGCAAGCCGCAAGCACGTCAAATCCGTTCGGTGGACGAGCAAATCGCCGACGTAGCCAATTTGCCGACCATCGACGCCAACGCGTTCGGCGCGCGGATTGAGGCACTTATAAATCAGAAAGAGAAGACCGCTCGATCCAATACGAAACCGTTATATGAGGAAGCGTTCAATATTGCTAACGCCAAGGGTGTAGAGCTGCCGGTCAACGCGGTCGACGACATCTACACTTTTGTCACAGGTGCGCAAGGCGCGGACATCTTTAAGACGTTCCCGACTATCTACAGAAAGGTTCAGCAGCGATTCCGTCCTACAGAAACGGAGCCGAGCCCGATTCTGACCGCTGAAGGCATGCCTGCCACGCCTGGCGGCCGCCAGTTCGCCCCGGCTACGGTGCAAGACTTGGATTCGTTGAAGCGTGAAATCAACGCGCAACTGCGCAAGACCTCGAACGAGGCTGAGATTCGTCTGCTGAGCGAGCTGAAGACGCGGGTGTCTGGCCATATTGACGAGCTCGACCCGGAGTTTGTAACGGCCTACCGCAACGCCGATAAAGCCTATTTTGAGCAAGTCGGCCTGCCGTTTGACAGCGCAACACTGAGAAGCATCGACCGCAAGAAGTTTGTCGAGCAGATCGTGCCGGCCATTATCGGCAACAAATCCAACGTCGGCGAGTTCCTCCGCGCTGTCGGCCCTGACGGTGAGCAAGTCGTTCGCGATGCCTACTTTGACAACTTTGTACGTGCTGCGGTGCGCAATGACGCCATCGATCCAAAGGCAGCCAACAAGTGGCTGAGCAAGAACGCTGGCGGTCTGTCGCTGGTGCCGGGCTTGAGCGATGAGCTGCGCGGGTTGGTTGGGAATACACAGGCGCTGCAGGCGCGCAAAGCGGCGCTGAATGCCGAGTTTGAGCGCGTGGCCGGTGAGCAACTGATCCGCCAACAAGGCTTTAACGACGTGCAGCAACTGGTCACTAAGATGTACTCTGACCCGACCTTTACGCAGCGCCTGATGAGCAATTCCGGCATTGGCCAGAACAAGGATGCGGTCAACGCTGTGCGCTCGTTCATGCTGGACGACATCGTCCGCTCAGGTGACCCGATTGGCACGCTTAACGACCGCACCAAGGCCGCGGCATTTAACCGCGTCTTCGGCCCAACCTACGCGGCCAAAGTGGCCGACTTTGCCGAAGTGTCATCGCGTCTGCAGCGCGATCTGACCGACGTTTCGTTCCGTGGCGAGACGGTGCCGCGCACGCCGATCGAGCAGTTGACTGGCATTCCGCCAGAGATGATCATCTCGCGCATCTACAACCCGGTGTCGGGTCCGGTCTATGCCATCACCTCCCTGCTTAGTAAATATTGGGCAGGCCAGACTTCGAAGGCGACGGAGGAGCGGCTCAAGGCGTTGCTGCTTAACCCGACCGACGCGGTGAAAGTCTTTAATTCGGTTAAGGCGCAGGCAGACAAGTTCGACCCGAAGAAGATTAACGACGCCATCGAAGTCGGCAAGAAGTACGGCATCCAGTGGGTGGCGGACGCGGTCAACGACATCCAGTCTGGCGCAGCTCGCGGTGCGGTTCAAGGCGCGCAGGAGGAGTAAATTGATCCGCTAACCATCGCCGCGGCCTTTAAGGCTGCCACGACGGCCATCGAGATGGCCAAGAAGGGCGTGGCGATGTACAAGGAAATCAAGGCCACCGGCGGCGATGTCGCCGGGGTCTTGAAAGACTTGAAAGAGCAGTTCCACAAGCTCACGTCGCCGTCGCCGGCGCAAGTAAAACAGTACAACGAAGAAGTAAAGCGGGTTCAGGAAATAGCCAAGGCAAACCCCGCCGATGTGTTGAGTGACGTGTGGGATCAACTGGGCGCCTTCGTCGATCAGTACGATGTGATGGCGAAGGCATACTTGGCCAGCGAGATAAACGCCAAGGAAGTCTACAAGGGCGAGATGTCGTTAGGGCGCCGGGCGCTGGAGCGGTTGAAGGTGCGGTACCAACTTGATTCGATGCTGGCCGAAGTGCGGGAGCAAATGGTCTACCATGCGCCGCCAGAGCTGGGCGACTTATGGACGCGCTTTGAAAAAATGTGGATGCAAATCGTCGCGGAGCAAGACGAAGCATTGGCTGAAGACATAAGACGGGCTCAGGTGATGCAATGGCAACGCAGAAGGGCATGGGAGGAAACAAAGGCGCAGGTGGCGTGGGTAGCAGCAGTAGTTTTCGTACTCCTATGGGCGGCCGGGGTAATGGCTCTGGTGAAAGCAAGCATGACGCTACGCCTTGGTCTTTACTAATAACGCTGCTGGCGGTACTGATGACGTTTTTTATCGTCATGCCTGTCATGGGGTTTATGTACCTTGATTTGATGCATCTGCGGGATGCTACGCGGGTTGAGTTGGAGCGGGTCAAGAAATTGCGTAAGGAAATTCAGGAGGAGCGGTGGTTACAGTCCAACAACTAAAGCGATTTCTGCCGAAAAACCAGTATGTCTCATACTGGCACGCGGCGATGTTTGCGCCACAAGAGGAGTTTGGCGGTAAGTCGCTGCTGGACGAATACGAGATCAACACTACCGCGCGCATCGCAGCGTTCATGGCGCAGTGTTCACATGAGTCGGGCGGCTTTACAACCCTGACCGAAAATCTTAACTACAAGCCTCAGGCGCTGCGCCGTCTGTTTTCCAACTACTTCCGTGATGATGTCACCGCTAACCAGTATTGCGCAAAGCCTAACAAACAGGAGGCTATTGCCAACCGTATTTATGCTAACCGTATGGGGAACGGCGATGAGTCTAGCGGCGATGGCTTTCGTTTTCGTGGTCGTGGGGTTATACAGCTTACTGGACGATCAAACTATCAGGATTTTGCTGACAGCCTGGAGATGAGCATCGACGATGTACCAGAATATCTGGTCACGTTCGAGGGCGCAGCGCAGTCGGCTTGCTGGTACTGGGAAAGGAATCGTCTTAATCGTTTCGTCGACGCCAATGATTTCAAAGGCCTGACCAAAGCGATCAACGGCGGCTACATCGGACTTGCGGACAGAGAACATCACTATGAAGAAGCTCTTCGTATTTTTGGCACTTAGCGCGCTCATTGGGTGCGATCAGTACCGATACCCTTGCCAGAACCCGGACAACTGGGAGAAGAGAGAGTGCAAGCGGCCGTACTGTAGCAGCACCGGAACTTGTCCTGACCAGCTTGTTAAACCGGAAGACGCAAAGGTAGACAATGAACCCCCTAAAATTGATCAGTCAGTTTCTTGCTCTCAGCCAGGAACAGCACGATGCAGTAATTAAGTTCTGCATCGCCGTCACGTTCTGCTTTACGGTCGTGATGATGGTCGGCATCTCGCTCTACTCGGTGGTTTGGGTAACGCAACCGATGACCGGCATGGCGCCGGCGGACAAGCAGTTCTTCCTGATCTTGTCGGATATGTCCAAGTACATCCTGGGGTCGCTGGCGACGCTGCTGGCCGTTAAAGGCAAGGACGCGCTGCCGCAATTCATCCCGCCGAATCTGTCGACCAAGGAAGAGCGCGACGACAAGCCCCCGCGCAAGACTGAGACGTGGACAGCACAGACACCCGCGCCGGCTTGGGCGAAGACGGAGCCGACCATTGATCCGGTTACGCCGCCGCCGGTCACAGTAAGCTTAAAAGGCAAGCCAGGTCCTGTTCAACCACCGCAACCGGAGATCGAATGATGCGCGCGTTTCTAATCCTGCTGTTGGCTACTAACTTCGCCGTCGCTGGCGAAACCAAGAAGGTTTGCAAGATGGAAGGCAAGAAAGAAGTCTGCAAGACCATCAAGGTGCACAAGAAGCTGGACGCCACCAAGATCCCGCCGAAATGAACCCGTGGTTCTTACTAGGCGCGGTGTTAGCCGTCGCTGCTGCGGGCAGCGCCGGCTACTACAAAGGCGCTAATCATGGCCGCGCTGAGGTGCAGCAAGCTTGGGATAAGGCGTACGCCAAAGCCCAAGAAGAGGCGCGCGCTAAGGAGCAGGCCATGCAAGCAGAGGCCGATCGCCTACGTCAGGAGAAAGATCGTGAAATCCGTAATATCAACGCTCGTGCTGCCGCTTTGTCTAACAGCCTGCGCGACCGCGCCTCCCGCGCCAGCGCCGTGCCCGGTGCCGCCCAAACTGGACAAACCGGAGCCGGCTGTACTGGAACAGGACTTTCTAGAGAGGATGCGGAATTTCTTGCAGGGGAGGCTGCCAGAGCAGATCAGCTCCGCGCAGCCCTCAGACAATGCGTCGCCCAGTACGAAGCGCTAGATCGCAAGTAGGCGGCCGAAGATCCGTGTGATCAGGCCGGGGCGCTGCGGTATGGGCTGCCCCAATACGATGTCTTGCACCAGCCGCTCTTCAGGCGTAGACGCGCGCTGATACAGAGGTGGTGAGTAGAACTCGCCAATACGCACTTTACCTGTGTCGTACGGCGCTGTTTTCACTACCTCCGTCGTTCTAATAAATTTACCGTTATACAGCATCGTTTTTCCTCCTATCTTCATTGGCGCGTCTGGTTTCAACGCGGTTCAATTTAGCGGCTTTTACGGCCTCCGGCGAGTAGACAATGTGCATCCAGACCTCGGCAGTATAGCCGCCATAGCCGCATTTCGGGCAGCGGTGTTGCCGGCGCACACCACCAGGCTGGGCACGCGTATTGATTACGCGGGTAGTTGCGTTGCATTCAGGACATTTCATGGCCGAATTGCTTCCCGGAGTATTTCCTGTCGTTCACGGGCGTCTCGCAGCGCGCAATAGCGCTGATGCAAGCGCTGCAGGTGCGACACGCGGCGCTCGGTGGAGCGCTCTCGATTCAAGAGTTCAAGTATTTCGGTTTCTGTCAGGCCGGCCAACTTATCGTTGAGCGCGCGCCAAGTTAATCTCTTCAATTTTCTTCTCCAGTCGTAACGTCTTATCAACAGCTTTCATCCAAGCCCGTGAGGCTTGGTTGTACTCTTTAGTGCGCTGGCGTTCTTCCGTCTTAGCCACTTTCAGCTTGGTCTTCCAGTACGTCAATCGATCCACTTCTCACCTCCCATCAACACAAGCCACAGCAGCATGCCTATCAGTAGCACTAAACCCCCGCCGGCAATTAGCACAATGCCGAAAAACATGAGCGTCATGACTGCCCCCTTGCGCGAATAGCGGCGGCGCAGTCGTCGGCGTCGAATGGTTGTGCTGGGTGAAACTCCGTCGGTAGCAAGGCCGATTGTCGGTCAACTGACGCCAGCTCATCACACACCTTCGCGCAGGCTTCGCGCTCACTCTCCCTGACCTGCCACTCCAGTTCTACCAACAAATCTTCAATCGTTTCGCCATGACCTGTGGAATAACCTGAACCAATTTGCCACCGAGCCACCTTTTCACGCTCTGCTGCTGCGACTAGGGCGGCGAAGCGTTCAAGGTGCGACTCAGACAAAAGCAATAGCGCCCGATCTGTGTTCGCGGCAGGGTATCCGCCAGCCTCCCGCGCCATGCGAATAATGTCATCAGGAGTCATATCTGCCCCCTTGCGCGGACAGCGTCGGCGGCGTTATTAGCCCACTCCCACTGCTCGCACACCTTTGCGCATTCCTCGCGCTCTGCCGCTGCGACTAAGGACGCAAACTTCAGCAATGCATGCGGCCCAAACTCATAAATATCAGTATCGAAATTCTCTAGTCGCCAGACTAGATGTTGAACATCTTGCCCATTCATGTCCCCGCCTATGGCATCAATCGCCATGCGGATAATGTCGTCTCTAGTCATGTTTACCCTTTATCAAATCAATCATCTCCAGATACGCTGCGCGGCTTTGTTCGTGCGTCTTAGCGCGTACCATCTCGTTGGCTACATCAAATACTCGGCCGAGCTGGCGCAACAAAACCGCCGCTTCGGTGTCAAGCTCACTACGGGCGTTGTCCATCAAATAGTCTGCGTATTTGTCCGCCTGTTTCACTTCAATGCCTCCATTGCGATGTCTGAGACGGCGCGCTTATCTTGTAACGCACCAAGGATTTTTTCATCGATTGTTTTTTCCGCCAGCAGGATGTAGACCCATACGTCACGGGTTTGGCCGCTCCGGTGCAGTCGTCCAATCGTTTGCTCGTACAGCTCCAGGCTCCACGGCAGCGACAGAAATACCATGTGTGCTCCGCCGTGCTGTAGATTAAGTCCGTGGCCTGCGGCTGCAGGGTGTATGGCGAGGAGCTGAACTTGCCCCGCATTCCACCGCTCAATCGCCCGGTCATGATCCAGCGTAACCAACTTCGGAAACCGGCGCGCCATCTCCGCCAGTTCCTCCTGAAACTGGTAAACCACGATCGTATTGGCATGCTGGTTCTCCTCGATCAAGTCTTCCAACAGTTCGAACTTGTGGCTGCTAAACCATACCGGTTTTTGCGTCGTGATGAATTTACCCGGCGTGGCCGACGGCGTCTTGGTCGTCTCGTAAACAAAGCCCGACGCCATTTGCGCAAGCTTGCCGGTCACCACACCTGCGTTCGCAGCAACTGCTTTGGCGTCCGGGAACTCGACAACCAGATGTTTCTTCATCGTCTCGTAAGGCTTACGATCCGGCATCTTGCAGTGCATCTCGACGATATGGCACGGCGGCAGCTTATCTTTGTATTCGCCCGGCTCCAGCACATAAGTAGCCGGCTTGATGCGCTGCATGACGGCGTCCAGCGCACCGCGGCGAGGAGCCCAGTCACCAAATTCTTTGTTCATGCAGATGAAGTACTGCTGCAGAAACGCGCCTTTAGAGCGGCCAAGGAGTTGCTCGTCGATCACCTTGCACTGGCCGAAGACGTCTTCCAAGCCGTTGCTGGTGAAAGACCCAGTCAAGCCCCAGCGCAGCTTGATGTGGTCGATCGCTTTGAAGAGCGCCTTGAATCGCTTGCCGGAGGGGTTTTTAAGCTTGGTCAGCTCATCGAAGACGATCGCGTCAAACCCGCGCACGCCGTAATCCGCCAGCCATTGCAGGTTGTCGTAATTGATCACGACGACATCTGCATCGGATTCAAGCGCTTGCAGACGCTGCAAAGGCGATCCGACCGCAACGGCTACGCGCAAGCCTGGTGCCCATTTCGGTGCCTCGACCGGCCAGACGTCAGTAGCGACGCGTTTAGGTGCGACGACGAGAAAGCGCCTGCCTACGTTCATGACCATATCGCGCATCGCGGTCAAGGTGATCGCAGTCTTGCCAGCGCCCACGGGCGCTAGGATCATCGCTCGATCGCGTTCGTAGAGGAAGTCGGCGGCTTCGTCTTGGTATGGCCTGAGTTGCATTGTCGGTTCCAGAAGTAATCGTGCAGCTTTCGGTGCAGGTCTTTCTCATCTTCAATCTTGCGCTGCTGCTCGGATATGCGCGCTTGATCAACTTTCCAGTTCACGCAGACGCTCCTTAATCTCTTTGATCGGCATATCAGTGAGCTCATGCACCATGATGATGTAACGAGGGCCGAATGGCAGCGTACCGTAGCGCCACTTGCTCACTACGGGCGGTGCAACCTCTAAGAAACGCGCCAGTGCGGCGTCGTTCTTGAGCTTATACTTTTCCATCAGATAGTCGAGAAACCCATTCATCTACAGCCTCCTTTGTCCATAAGCACGCGTAATTCTGGTTTAACGCCAGCACGTCATTCCTAAAGATTTTTTGTAATTCGCTAAGCCTGCCGCCGATAGTTTTCAATTCGACAAACCACGTCGTACCATTTGGCAAACAGGCAATGCGATCCGCCACACCCTTGCGACCCGGCGACGTAAACTTCCACGTCTTGCCGCCCAAACGCTGCACCGCCCAGTCGAAGTGCATTTCGATTTCGGATTCTTTCATGTTAAAAAGTGTTTGACAAGTAGTTTTTTCATGGTAGCATGAAATCTCTAACAAGGAGGGTACAGTATGAACTACCACACACCAGGGCCGTGGAAATTTAGGGACGATAGCCTGCACTTTAAGACCAACCCGTTTAGCGTATATGTGCAAGGCGGTGGCGTACACAGCGCAGCCATTGCTAACGTGCCGTTCAAGCGGACAATACCTGAAGCGCAAGCCCGCGCCAACGCCATGCTAATTTCAGCTGCGCCGGAGCTGCTTGACGCGGTGCTCGGTTTGCTCGCAGTGTGCTGGGATTTAGAGATAGATGACGCGGCAGTACAAGCCGTTGCGCGCGCGAGAGCCGCGATTGCAAAAGCGACCGGAGAACAACGATGACAACCTACACAATCGAAGTAAACCACGACGAGGATGGTGTATCCGTTGTAGTCAAAAACCTTGACCCAGATACTGCGGATAAAGACCGAGAAGCGATTGCGTATGCACTAGAAGAGGCGCTTAGGGTAACGAGGGAAAACTTGCCGCAGAGGTTTCAATGACAATTACATTGACCCGCGAGGAAGTACAGCAGCTGCTGGATGCGTTGGAAAACTTTTGTGAGTACGGCGCAATATTAAAACCAATTGAAGCGCGCGACCTACTCCGCGCACGACTTACACAGCCTGAGACGGAGCCACACGGCTATTTATGGTTTACGCGGTACATGGAGCAGAGATTTACGCACCGTAAGCCGGAGGGGCTTGAACGAATAGGCGATGTGAAGCCAGTGTTCGCCGCCCCACAAAAGCGGGAATGGCAGAGCTTGACAGATGAAGAACTAATTTCTTGCTTAGACCGGCTTACGTTTAAAGAAAGTTTGCGCGCGGTCGAAGAAAAACTACGGGAGAAGAATAATGGCTAACTGCGAACACATATGGGTTTACGTGGGGAGCGAGCGTCAAAAGGTGTGGCGATGTTCTATTTGTGACCACTACAAGATTGAAGACGCGGCGGAGACGCATAAATGGGCCCGTCTCACAGAATCTGATTGCGACGATATTTTGGTGCAGGTCGTAGTTGATAGCAAAGGTATGTCGTACCTTCCTGTTTTTGAGTTTGTACGGGCTGTTGAATCCGCTATCAGGAAAAAGAACACATGAACCACTCTAATATCGTCGGCGGCTCGACCGCTAAGCGCGTCATCAACTGCCCAGGCTCAGTTAAGCTGGTGCAGCAGATGCCGCCTAAGCCAGAAAGCGAACACGCAGCCCGCGGCACACTGCTGCACAACGTCATGGCCGAGCTGCTAGAGTTTGACAAAGCGCCTGAACAGATGCTGGGCGCTACTTACAAAGACCAAGTGCTCACACAGGAGCTGCTCGATGAGAAGATTATTCCCGCTCTTGCGCTACTCGACCAAATCGGTGCGATGGAATATATGGTGGAATCGCGCGTTGGATTCGGCGATTTTCTGCCTGGTGTTTTCGGTAGTACTGATCTTCTTGGGCGCATCGGAAGCCGGGCTGTGGTTCTTGATTGGAAGTTTGGTGATGGCGTTCTTGTCGATGCTACTGATAATCCCCAGCTCCTCTTCTATGCTGCCGCTGCCATGCGAACGGAAGCCTGCAAGTGGGTTTTTGAGGGGGCAACTGAAATTGAACTTATCATCGTCCAGCCACCCGAAATCCGGCGCTGGGTTACTGATAAGGCACGGGTTATTTCTTTCGAACAGGAACTCGCAAAAGCAGTAAAGCGCGCGCAGCAAGAAGGCGCGCCGCTTGAGCCGGGCGATCACTGCCGCTGGTGCGCAGCCAAGCCTGTGTGCCCCAAGATGAACGGCGCAGTCGATCGTGCAGTGCATCAACAGATTGTCAATTTGGACAAAGCGCAATTGGCCGACTATCTGGCCAAAGCAGATGTTCTTGAAGATTGGATCAAAGACCTGCGTGCGCTGGCGTTTCAGGTGCTAGAATCAGGCAGCGAGTTGCCCGGCTACAAGCTGGTCGCAAAGCGCGGTGTGCGGCAGTGGGTCAACGATGAGGCGACGAAGAAATTTCTCTACGCTGAGCTCATCGAGCCGTACAAAGAATTGGAGCTGATCTCGCCAGCGCAAGCTGAGAAGGCGCTAAAGAAGATCGGCCGTGAACTACCTGCTGAGCTGGTGAAGACCGTCTCATCGGGAAGTACGTTGGCACCGGAATCTGATCCGAGGCCAGCGGTTCTAAACCTGGGCAATGCTCTTGCCCGTCTTAAACTACAGTAAAGGAAAGTGCTATGACATTCGCTGTCGCAAATCTCCCCTCCGTTTCGTCCCTGTCTGTTGCACTGCGCACGCTTGAAAAAGAAGTGGGCGGTGCTGGCTCCGTCATCCTGAAAATGGATAAGGGCGGCCACTGGGTCTTTGGCGCAGACCAGACCGAGATCGAAGATGATTCGACTTGGGCGGTCAATCCTTTCTCGTTCATCCACGGCTTTATCGCGTGGGGCGACGGTGAGGTGCTCGATGAGAAGATGGTGTCGGTTTCCGAGCCGCTGCCTGAGCTGTCGGCTGCACCGCCGAACGCGAAGAAGGGCTGGGAGAAGCAAGTCGGTCTGTCGCTCAAGTGCATGAGCGGCGCTGAAAAAGACATGGAAGCACGCTATACGTCAACGTCGGTGGGCGGTAAACGCTTCGTCAACGAACTGGCAGTAGCGATCGCTGCTCAAGTCGAAGCTGACCAAAGCAAGCCTGTGCCGGTGGTGCGTCTGAAGAAGGACAGCTATCAGCACAAGTCGTACGGCAAGATTTATACGCCGGTCTTTGAGATCGTCGAGTGGATCAGCATGGATGGACCTGCCACCCAGGCCGAGGAAGCGCCTGCTCGTCGTCGTCGCGGCTAAGTTTCACGGGGGAAAGCGGACGCTGTGCTGTCGGTGGAGACGCAAGAGCTCAAGTGTCAGCCGATGGGAAGTAGCTACCACAGAAGCAGCGAGTACCCCACCTCCTACCATGAAGATACTTATCGCCTGCGAGTACTCAGGCCGTGTTCGCGACGCCTTCTTGGCGCGCGGTCACGACGCCTTGAGCTGCGACATATTGCCCACTGACGCGCCCGGCCCACACTATCAGGGCGACGTCCGTGACATCCTCAACGATGGCTGGGATTTGATGATCGCCCACCCACCATGCACCTATCTATCCGTGTCCGGCATGCACTGGACGACGCGCGGTCTGCGCGACCCTAAGCTGACCGAAGACGCGCTGGATTTTGTGCGCCTGCTGATGGATGCGCCGATAGAACGCATCGCCATCGAAAATCCGATTAGCATCATATCCAGCCGCATCAGGAAGCCGGATCAGATCATCACGCCATATCAGTTCGGTCATGACGCCAGCAAGAAAACCTGTCTATGGTTAAAGAACCTCCCGCCGCTTACGCCGACAAAGATGGTCGAGCCGCGCATGGTGAACGGCAAAAAGCGTTGGGGTAATCAGACTGATAGCGGCCAGAACAAGTTAGCACCATCGGCCGATCGCTGGAAGATACGCAGTGAAACGTATGAGGGCATCGCCAATGCGATGGCATCGCAATGGGGATGATTCTCTGGATTGACTTCGAGACGCGCAGCCGCTGCGATCTCTCTTCTCGTGGGGTGTATAGCTATGCAAACGACTCAAGCACCGATGTACTTTGTATGTCGTACGCGTTTAACGACGATGAAGTTGTTACCTGGGTTCCCGGCCAGCCGTTCCCGGATGCCGTACGAAATTTTCAGGGGCAGATACGCGCGCATAACGCCGCTTTCGAGCGGCTTATATTCAAGCACGTCTTACAGTGTGACTTTCAACTCGAACAGTTCTACTGTACCGCGACACAAGCGCGTGCTAACTGCCTACCTGGCAGCCTCGAAGACGTCGGTCGCGCCATCAGCAGTAGCATGCGCAAAGACCACCGAGGCAGCCAGCTTGTTCGCTTACTCTCCATCCCTCGGGCCGATGGTACTTTCAATGATTCGCCCGAACTGATGGCCGAGATGGTCGCGTACTGCGAACAGGATGTCAGAGCAATGCGCGCTATCAGCAAGGCCATGCGCGATCTATCACCTGAAGAGCTGGCCGACTATCACGTCAACGAGCGCATTAACGATCGTGGTGTAAAGCTCGACCTGCCGCTGGCCGAGGCCGCGATTCGCTACGCGGCCGCGGAGCTCGAAGAGATCGAGGGCTTGGTCGAGGAGATCACTGAAGGCGACATCATGTCCGTGCGTAGCCCGAAGATGAAGCAGTGGGTGATGGACAGGGTCGGCGCACGGGCGCTTGAGCTTATGGTGGTCTACAAAGACGGCGAAAAGAAGTACAGTATCGACAAAACGGTACGCGCCAATCTACTGGCTTTTGCGGAGGAGAACCCCGATGAAATTCCGGCCCCTGTTGCGGACGTCATTCAATGCGCAGACGATCTTTGGGCGTCGTCGGTTGCGAAGTTCAGCCGCCTTGCAGGCTTGGCAAGCGAAGACGATCACCGAGTACGAGGTGCATTTGTCTTCGCCGGGGGCTCAGCTACCGGTCGGGCATCCAGCTATGGGGCACAGGTTCACAATTTCACCCGAAAATGCGCAGCCGATCCCGATGGGGTCCGCAACGCTATGGTTCGCGGGCACAGCATCACCCCAAGATTTGGAAAACGCGTTACGGATGTTTTGCGGGGAATGCTCCGGCCCGCACTGATCCCTGAACCCGGGCATCAGTTCGTCGTGGCCGACTGGTCGGCCGTCGAGGCGCGCGTCACTGCATGGGTGTCTGGCGAAGCCGAGGATGTGCTCGACGTCTTCCGCCAAGGCCGTGACATTTACAAGCGCGAAGCCTCGGGTATCTACCGCGTACCAGAAGACCAGGTCAACAAAGACCAACGTCAGATCGGCAAGGTTGCAATCCTGTCGCTCGGCTTTGGCGGTGGTGTCGGTGCGTTCTCAGCGATGGGTCGCAACTACGGCGTCACGCTGCCAGAGTCGGACGCCAAGCGCATCGTTGACGCATGGCGGCGCGCAAACCCGTGGGCAGTACGGCTATGGCAGCAGCTCGAAGACGGCTACCGGCGCGCTATGCGCAACCCAGGTCATGAAGTGCCGGCCGGCAAGGTGACGTATTACTACGATCGCCAGCACCTATGGTATTCGCTACCGTCCGGGCGCATCTTGTGCTACCCCTTTGCTAAGTTTGACGGCGACGAAATTACTTATGTCAAGGCCGCTTGGAAGCCGGCAGCCGATGCGAAAGAATGGCCGCGGGCGCGCTTGTGGCGGGGGCTGGCCTGTGAGAATATAGTGCAAGCAACGGCGCACGATTTGCTAAGGCATTCTTTACGCCAGCTTCAGAACGTGGTGCTACACGTTCACGATGAAATAGTCCTAGAGTCGCCCAATCCCGAAGAAGATGCAGAGCATTTACGCCGCGTGATGTGCACGCCGCCTGACTGGGCGGCAGGCCTGCCGCTGAACGCGGAAGTGGAAGTGATGAGCAGATACGGGAAGTGAAAAAAAAGCCGCCTGGCAGGGCGGCTCAACCTCAATCTTGGAGAAAGACTGTGTTTCTGGAGTATCTCACAAAATTGGCACCGGAGGGCGAGACGCTTCTGCTGGTGCGGCAAAAACCCGTCACACCCCTGCAGTACCACGCCGACGGCGCCATCAAGGCCACATGGCCAGCCATGCTCCCCACGTCCAAGGTCAAGGACGACTGGGCGATCTACGCCAACACGGCATCCTTCATTGTCGACCGGTTCAAGGACGGCAAACCCAGCGCCAGCGCTGCGAACTGCGAATATTGCTTGGTGATGGTGCTAGACGATATCGGCACCAAATCGAAAACACCGCCCCTGCCGCCGACGTGGGTGATGGAAACCTCGCCCGGCTCGTTCCAGTGGGGCTACACCTTCTCCGAGCAGCCGCCCAAGGGCGAGTTCGCCGCGGCCATCAAAGCGATCGCTGAGGCCGGCTACACCGACCCAGGCGCAATCAACCCGGTGCGCAACTTCCGCATCCCCGGCTCGGTCAACCTGAAACCCGGCCGCAACGGCTTCCGATCGCAGCTCGTCGAGTTCCACCCTGAGCGCGAATACACGCTGGCCGAGATATGCGCCGCGCTTAACGTCACGCCGGGCGAGGCCGAGGCCGTCTACCGGCCGATCCGGCTGGCGGACGATGGCCGCGACGACGTGATGCAGTGGCTCTCCGAGCAGGGTCTGGTGCTCTCAAAACCCAATCCTGAGGGCTGGATGGGCGTCATTTGCCCCAATAACGCAGAACACACCGACGGCAACCCAGAAGGCCGCTACAACCCGGCAAACCGGGCGTATTGCTGCCTGCACTCGCACTGCCTGGAGCTCGATTCGCGCACGTTCCTTGAGTGGGTCGAGGCGCAGGGTGGCCCAGCCCACGAACCCGGCGTCAGAGATGAGCTCTTGGTGTCGACCATGTCGACAGCCTTGTCAAAAATAGAACCATCGGACATGTTCAAGGTCGACATTTTGGCCGAGGTCGAGAAACGATCGCTCGACCGGCTGGAGAAGGCCGATTGGTTCGAGCGATTCGCCTACATTCAGGAAGACGAAGCCTATTTTGACCTGCAGGAGCGGCGCGAAATCAGCCGGTCAACCTTCAACGCCTTGTTCCGGCACATTACCTGCCGGTCAATCCACAACAACGCCAAGATCGAAGCGGCGACGTGTTTCGATGAAAACAGGCAGGCAAACGGCGCGCTGGCGCTGGTTGGTATCACCTACGCAGCCGGTGAAGACGTCGTCGTCACCCGCGAGGGCAGCCAGTACGGCAACCGGTGGCGAAACGCACGCCCAGCCGGCATCCCGGGCGACGTCGGCCTGTGGCTTGCACATGTCGAGCGCATGATCCCAGACGCCGCTGAGCGAGCGCATTTCCTAAAGGCGCTGGCCTTCAAGGTTCAGCACCCAAACCGCAAGATTAATCACGCCATTTTGATCGGCGGGCATCCTGGCAGCGGTAAAGACACCATGATGGCGCCCTTCTTTTGGGCTATCGGTGGTCGAACGAAACAGAACTGCAGCCTGGTGAAGAATGAAGACCTGAACAGTCAGTGGGGTTATGCGCTGGAGTGCGAGGTGATGGAAATCGCCGAGCTCAGGCAATCGGAAGCGAAAGATAGGCGCGCGCTGGAGAACAGCTTAAAGCCCATCATCGCAGCGCCGCCTGAGCTCTTGCAGGTGAACCGCAAGGGTTTGCACCCTTACATGGCGCTTAACCGCGTCTTCGTCGTCGCGTTCTCAAACGAGCGGGCAGCCATTAGCATCCCGTCAGACGATCGGCGCTGGTTTTGCCTGTGGTCTGAAGCAGGCCGCCTGCCGGAAACCGACGCCCTGGCGCTCTGGCGCTGGTATGAGCGCGGCGGATATGAACACGTCGCCAGCTTCCTGCAGACGCTGGACGTGTCAACCTTTAACCCAGCCGCAGCTCCGCCGATGACAGAAGCAAAGGCGATTATGATCGACCAGGGTCGCAGCACGGCCGAAGCCTACTTGATCGAACTCATAACCGGCCGTCTGTCGGAATTCGCCGCCGGTGTTATCGCGTCACCCTTTTACGGGCTTTGCGACCGCCTGGCAGGCGCTGCGCCGGCCGGCGTCAAGATACCGCCCGCGGCGCTCTTCCACGCACTACGGGAAGCCGGTTGGGTTGATATTGGCCGGATAGGTTCGCGTGAATTCCCCACGAAAAAGCAGCTCTACTGCGCGCCTGAGCTGGCCGGCGAGTCGAAAAGTGAGCTGCGGCGCATGGTCGAGGATTCGCCCGCGCCCGCGACGGTAAAGCTTGTGTCGGGGTAACTCCACACCTAAAGGTGCGGGATAAAAAAAAGGCCCCTACAGTGTAGGGGCCGAAAACCGTAGGGGTCTACGGCCAAGCGAATCAGATACGGCGCAATAGTATCAGCAGCGCGGCGATTATCTTTCCGAAAAGTAGAAACATGCGTCATCCTCAATCTGTTTGATAACGGCTGGCGCCAAGTATTCGGAAATTTCCGTTTCGCCGATGAAGGCATAGCAAAGGCATGCGCTACACCCTAAGCCTACGCTCTTATCGCCTTCACTGAAGTCGACGTGGCACTCAAGCTTGATATCGCCGTTATCCCAAGTAAACGGCCGCAGGTAAGCTTCGATTTTCATACTCTCTCCAAGTTCGTCGTCAATACTTTAGGCGGAAAGCCACAGCCGGCCGGCCACTCCACAAGCGCAAAGTCGATACCGCGGCTTATTGGTTCCAGACTGATGATGCGGCCTTTGTGCTCTTGTTGCATTAGCTGGCCGGTTGCGCGCAGGAAAGTGCGCGAGTACAGAACAGAATCGCCGATTTTAAACATGGTCAACCCCTATCAATTTGTCCAGAATGAAAAGCGCC
>JACCDU010652749.1_pt1 | contig 35219 bp, 28 predicted proteins | sample 7446081 | NCBI WGS metagenome assembly JACCDU01 (sample SAMN15323447, study PRJNA562643) | freshwater metagenome | isolation source: river surface water | place: USA:Blue River Watershed | collected 2017-08-17
GGCTTGATGCACAAGTCCGGTTCCATCTTCTGTCGTGACATAGGTAGCAAGAACTACAAAATGTGCATCAGGAATCTCAATAAAGTCCAATGGACGTTGGTATGTGGTGCGCTCAAGTGTTGCACCCTTAAAGGTCTTGAGAATTTCAACCTCACCGACCAAACTGCTGATCAGAGCCTCTGCAACGACCAATACCTCTGATTGTTCTTCATGGGTTACTCGAGCAGCTACGTAATCGACATCAGGATGCACAGCGATTGCAGTATTTGAAACTAAAGTCCATGGAGTTGTAGTCCAGACAAGGAGACTTGCCTTCAACTCAACGAGGTCACCAGATGTAATTGGAAAACGCACAAAGACTGATGGATCTGTGACAGTCTCATACCCCTGCGCCAACTCATGATCGGAAAGGCCGGTGCCGCATCGCGGGCAATATGGTGCAACGCGATGGTCTTGTACAAGGAGACCTTTCTTCCAAATCTCCTTGAGTGACCACCAGACGCTCTCTACATACTCAGGTGACATCGTCCAATACGCTTCATCAAAATCAACCCAGAAACCCATGCGTTCTGTCATCGTTGTAAATGCGCCTACGTGGCGCGTAACAGATTCCTTGCACTTATCGTTAAAGGCTGCGATACCAAATTTTTCAATATCGCCTTTGCCAGAAAAACCGAGCTCTTTCTCAACTGCAATTTCAACGGGAAGTCCATGGCAATCCCAGCCAGCCTTGCGAGTAACGAACTTGCCCTTCATTGTGTGAAATCGAGGGAAGACATCTTTAAAGACTCGCGCTTCAATGTGGTGAGTTCCAGGCATTCCATTTGCAGTTGGCGGTCCCTCATAGAAGGTCCACGCGTTCTGCGGGCTCTGGCCGGCGCGAGCGGCAAGTGATCGCTCAAAGATTGATTGGTCAGCCCACATTTTCAGAATCGAGTGCTCCATTGCAGGCAGGTCAATCTGGGCTGCAAGTGGGCGAAATTGTGAGCTCATAAGGCCTTGAGTCTAATGCAGGGCAGTTAGCCAGCCGTAATCGCGCCATTCCTCACGCGAGCCTGACTTTCTCGCCAGAATAAATCCACCGTCATATATGAGTGGCATATTTGGTAGAAGGGGAAAAAGAGCATAAGGTGCGCGGCGTGTCAGCAAAAAAGGTAGTGAAGAAGGCGGCTAAGAAGGCCCCTGCCACAAAAGCTCCTGCAAAGAAAGCTGCTGTGAAGAAGGTCGCAAAGAAGGCGCCAGCAAAGAAGGCACCTGCCAAGAAAGTTGTCGCAAAGAAGGCACCAGCCAAGAAAGCTCCAGTGAAGAAGGCAGCTCCAGTAAAGAAAGCCCCAGGAAAACCTTTTCCGTCGAAGACGGGAAAGCCAACACTGACCGTTGATGAGAAATCCCAGACTGTCTCAGTTGCAACAGTTGTCGCACCAGTTGCCGCACCAGTTGTTGAAGAGCGTCGCCTCGTTATGCCACCTCCACCTCGTCCGGTAAAGAGTGGAAAGAAAGTTGCACCGCTTAAGCCAATCAAATCAGCTCCGACACCCGTCACGGCTGCAGCGGGAGAGACCCCATGGAGTGCGACAGAGCTCAAAGCGATTCGCGTCGAACTTACAAAAGAGTTAGCCCGTCTTAAGCACGAGTTAGAACTTGTTGAGGCCGAGATGGAAGAGTTGATTGCTGACTCTGGTGAAGGCGCCGGCGACGATCAGGCCGATTCTGGAACAAAGACCTTTGAGCGCGAACATGAAATGTCTCTTGTCATCAATGCTCGAGATATGGTCTTGCAGACTGAACGCGCACTTGAGCGTATTGAAAATAAGAGTTATGGCAACTGCGAAGATTGCGGAAATCCCATCGGTAAAGAACGGTTGCAGGTATTTCCTCGTGCAACTCTCTGCATGATCTGTAAGCAGAAAGAAGAGCGACGCTAAAGGTGCCTCTGGCAAGATTTACCAATTACTGGCAACGTCTCTACTTTCTCGCCGCCATCATCTGGGCGATCGATTACACAACAAAGGTCTGGGCTCTCAATAACATCAGCCAACGCGAGCCACGAGAGATCATTGGATCTTTCCTACAACTACGCCTGGTCTTCAATCCTGGTGCAGCATTTAGTTTTGGAACAAATATCACCTTTATCTTCACCATTCTCGCCTTAGCTGCGATAGCAGTCATTGCCTACTACGCAATCAAGATCGAAAATCGTTGGTGGGCTGTCGTCCTTGGTTTGGCTCTTGGTGGAATCCTTGGCAATCTCACAGATCGCATATTTCGCGCTCCATCATTTTTCAATGGCCATGTAGTTGATTGGATCGAACTTCCACGCTGGCCAGTCTTTAACGTTGCTGACATTGCTATCGTCTGCGCCGCGCTACTATCAGTACTGCTTGTCGCTAAGGAGATTCCTCCTTTTACCCCACCGGGTGCGCTGAAGTAATCAGAAATTCATTAAGCGGTAATTGAGGAGTTCCATGGCAAGAGAGTTACGCACCCTGAGCGTTCCTGAGGGTGTTGCTGGAGAGCGTATCGATAGCGCGCTAGTACGCGTTCTCGGCCTCTCTCGCTCAGCCATTGTTCGCCTGATTGATGATGGCGATATCACGTGCGCAGGTGCACCTCTTGGAAAATCTGATCGCGTTGCTGCAGGTCAAGTGATTGAGGTACTTCTACCCGATACGGTTGAGAAGGATCCAATTCCACTTACTCCGCTTGAGGGTTTAGATATTGTCTATAACGATGACCACATCTTGGTGATCAATAAACCTGTGGGGTGTGCCGCGCACCCAAGTCCTGGATGGCATGGACCAACAGTTGTCGGCGCGCTAGCTGCAGCTGGTTACACGATCTCGACATCGGGAGCGCAAGAGCGTGCAGGTATCGTGCACCGATTAGATGTTGGAACAAGTGGGTTGATGGTCGTTGCAAAAACTGATCGCGCCTTTACAGTACTTAAGGAAGCATTTCGCACTCGTAGCGTTGATAAGACCTATCACGCACTTATTCAGGGACATATTGATCCTCCAACCGGAACAATTGATGCGCCAATCGATCGCCACCCAAAGGTTGATCATCGCTTTGCAGTTGTCGCGGATGGAAAAGAGAGCATCACTCACTACGAGTTGATTGAGTATTACCGCGCTGTGACAATGGTGAAGGTCGAGCTTGAGACTGGTCGCACCCATCAGATTCGCGTGCACTTCAACGCCTTGGGCCACCCACTCGTTGGCGACACCATCTATGGCGCAGATCCTGTTCTGGCGAGGGCGCTACAGATGTCACGTCCGTGGCTACATGCCAAGGAGCTCCGCTTTGATCACCCGATCACGGGCGAGTCGATGGAGTTCAAGGCTCCATATCCAGATGACCTTCAGGCTTGCCTGGCGTTGCTATCCGATGCTGTGATTCCGTAAGTGCTAATTTAGCCAGCCTATGAGCGGCAACCCTTCAGATTCTTTTGTGCACCTGCATGTACATACCGAGTACTCCATGCTCGATGGTGCTGCGCGCGTGGGGGATTTAGTCGCTGAAGTTGCCCGACAAGAGATGCCTGCAATTGCTATGACAGATCACGGCAATGTCTTTGGCGCATTTGATTTCTACAAGCAGGCGACGAAAGTTGGCGTTAAACCGATCATCGGTATTGAGGCATACATCGCCCCTGAATCACGGCACGAGAAGAAGCGCGTGCAGTGGGCAAGTGGTGGCGAAGATGATGTCTCAGGTGGCGGCGCATATACACATATGACAATTCTTGCCGAGAACAATCAGGGTCTAGCAAACCTATTCCGCCTCTCTTCCCTTGCATCCCTTGAGGGCTATTACTACAAGCCGCGCATGGATCGAGATCTTCTCTCACGATATGCCGATGGTTTGATTGCAACAACCGGTTGCCCAGGCGGCGAAATCCAGACGCGTCTTCGTATGGGAAATTATCGTGAGGCACTTCGAGCAGCAAGTGATTATCGAGATATCTTCGGTGCAGCAAACTTCTATCTTGAAGTGATGGATCACGGCATCGAGATTGAAAATCGCGTCAAGGCAGATCTCTTAAAGCTGGGTAAAGAACTTAAACTGCCGCTACTTGCAACGAATGATCTCCACTACACATTCCACGAAGATGCCGCAGCCCATGAGGCTCTGCTCTGCGTTCAATCTGGTTCAACCCTTGCAGATCCCAAACGATTTAAATTCGACAATAGTGAGTTCTACGTAAAGACAGCAGCGCAGATGCGCGAGCTCTTTAAGGATATTCCAGAGTCTTGCGATAACACCTTATTGATTGCAGAACGTTGCAATGTCACTTTGCGTGAAGGGGAGAACCTGCTTCCACAATTTGATGTACCGGCCGGTGAGACAGAGGATTCATGGCTACGCGCTCTCTCGCATAAGGGACTTAAAGAGCGCTTAGGTGATCGCACAACTCCAGAGCACATCACGCGTTTAGATTACGAACTCGATGTCATGGTCAAGATGGGATTTCCTGGCTACTTCCTAGTTGTGGCAGACCTTTGTTCACATGCGCGCAAAGTTGGAATCCGTGTGGGTCCAGGTCGCGGATCTGCAGCGGGATCACTTGTTGCATATGCACTTGGAATTACAGGGCTTGACCCGATCGAACACGGCCTTCTCTTTGAGCGCTTCCTTAACCCAGAACGTATCTCGATGCCAGATATCGATCTCGACTTCGACGAGCGTCGTAGATCAGAGATGATTCGCTACGCAACAGAAAAGTATGGAGACGATCGCGTTGCTCAGATCATTACCTACGGCACCATTAAATCTAAGCAGGCGCTTAAAGATGCAACGCGAGTACTTGGCTACCCATATGCAATCGGTGAAAAACTTACAAAGGCTCTTCCACCATCTGTCATGGGTAAAGACATCACCTTGGGTGGTGTCTTTGATAAGGATGATCCACGACATGGCGAAGCCGGTGAATTCCGTACCTTGTACGACACAGATGTTGACTCTAAGCGAGTTGTAGATCTGGCACGCGGACTCGAAGGTCTGAAGCGCCAATGGGGAGTTCACGCAGCTGGCGTCATCCTCTCTCGTGAACCGTTGCTTGATGTTATTCCAATCCATCGTCGCGAAGCAGATGGAGCGATCATCACCCAATTTGATATGGGTGCATGCGAATCAACCGGCCTACTCAAGATGGACTTCCTGGGATTGCGTAACCTCTCGGTTCTCGATGATGCGCTGGTAAATATCAAACTCAATCTCGGAATCGATGTTGTTCTTGAAGATCTTCCCTTGAGCGATACCAAGACATTTGAGCTGCTCGGTCGCGGTGACACACTAGGTGTATTCCAACTCGATGGTGGACCGATGCGCGCACTCCTTCGCAGCATGTCACCGGATTCATTTGCAGATATCTCAGCTGTTATCGCTCTCTACCGCCCTGGCCCTATGGGAGAGAACGCCCATAACAACTACGCCGATCGCAAAAATGGTCGCAAACCAGTAGAGGCAATTCACCCGGAACTGCGTGAACCTTTGGCAGATATTCTGGGTGACACCTACGGCCTCATCGTCTACCAAGAGCAGGTAATGGCGATCGCTCAGAAAGTTGCAGGCTTCTCATTAGGCCGTGCGGATCTTTTGCGTAAGGCGATGGGTAAGAAGAATAAAGAGATTCTCGATAAGGAGTACATCCCATTCGAGGCGGGAATGAAATCAAATGGTTTTGGTGATGCTGCCATCAAGCGTCTCTGGGAAGTTCTGATCCCATTCTCTGACTACGCATTTAACCGTGCTCACTCTGCCGGATATGGAGTTGTCTCTTTCTGGACGGCATACCTGAAGGCTAACTATCCGACTGAATATATGGCAGCGCTTTTGACCAGCGTGCGAGATGATAAAGATAAATCTGCTCTCTATCTCTCCGAGTGTCGCCGCATGGGAATCAATGTATTGCCGCCAGATGTAAACGAATCAAATGCTGAGTACACACCTCGCGGCAAAGATATTCGCTTTGGTCTTGCTGCTATTCGAAATGTTGGCGAGGGCGTGGTTGCTTCAATCAAGAGCGCTCGAGAGAGTAAAGGTGCCTTTACATCCTTCGGTGATTTCCTCGCCAAAGTCGATGCTCAAGTCTGCAATAAGAAGACGATCGAATCTTTGATCAAAGCCGGAGCATTTGATGATTTAGGTCATCATCGCAAAGCTCTCGTCAGCGTTCACTTAGAAGCAATCGATGCAGTGATTGAGAGCAAGCGCGCAGAAGCTATCGGCCAATTCGATCTCTTTGGAGATATCGGTGGATCACAGGTCAGCGGATTAGAAATTGATATCCCACAAGGTGAATGGGATAAGGCAACGCTCCTTGCCTTCGAACGCGAAATGCTCGGACTTTACGTTTCAGATCATCCCCTTCTCGGTGTTGAGCATGTTCTGCGATCGAATACAGATATGTCCATCAGCGCGCTACTCGATGACGGGGGAGTGCAAGAAGGATTTGTCACTATCGGAGGGTTAATCACCGGTATTTCCCGAAAGGTTTCTCGTCAAGGTTCTTCATGGGCGATCGTCACAGTAGAAGATCTCGAAGGATCACTGGAAGTTCTCTTCTTTGCCAATACCTATAACCAGTATGCACTTACTCTTGTTGAAGATCGGATTGTGACTATTCGTGGTCGCGTTGATCGTCGCGAAGATCAGGTTCGCTTTAGCGCAGTTGAGATGTCTACATTGGATATCTCAAGTGGACCGGTTGGCCCACTCCTGATTTCACTTCCGATGGCTCAATGCACGCCGCCAATTGTTGAGCGGATGAAGGAGATTCTTCGCTCCCATCCCGGAAAGCGCGAAGTGCATCTCAATATCGAAGATGGTGGAAAGACCACAACGATGAAGATTGATGCCCTCGTCACATCATCGCCAAGTTTGAGCGCTGATCTCAAGACAATTCTTGGCCCAGATTGCCTGGTTCGTAGCTAGAGCCACAATATTCATCGCTCATCTGCGACCTGACTCAAAGTAGACTGGTGCAGTGATTCGAAGAGTTGATCTGCGCGGTGCGCGCCACAGCAAGGCTGGCTATCAAGAGCTCCTGCCTCGGGCGACCCTCGATGTCAATGAAGCGATGGCCTTGATTCAACCAATTCTCACCCGAGTAAAGAACGGTACTCCGGAAGATCTCTTCGCCCTGGCGCAAGAGTTTGACGGTATCCGCCCTCCATCACTACGTGTTCCACAGAGCGCTCTCGATAACGCGCTGGCATTACTTGATCCGGCAATTCGCACTGCTCTAGAGATTTCAATCGAGCGAATTCGTAAAGTTCATAATGATCAGATCCGATCCAGTCACACAACTACTGTTGTTGATGGGGGAGTCGTTACTGAAAAGTGGGTCCCAGTTGATCGCGTAGGTCTCTATGTTCCCGGCGGTCGCGCTGTCTATCCATCAAGTGTGATGATGAATGTGATCCCAGCCCAGATTGCGCGCGTTGAAAGCATTGCCGTGGCTTCTCCTCCACAGAAAGATTTTGGCGGATTGCCACACCCCACAATTCTTGCAACCTGTGCTCTCCTTGGAATTACTGAGGTCTATGCAGTGGGCGGCGCGCAGGCTATTGCACTCTTTGCATACGGAATAAAGGATCTCTGCGAAAAGTGTGATCTTGTGACAGGTCCGGGAAATATTTACGTCGCAGCAGCCAAACGGGCACTTCGTGGAATCATCGGAATTGATTCTGAGGCTGGACCAACTGAGATTGCGATCGTTGCCGATGAGAGTGCAGATCCACGCAATGTCGCAGCCGATCTGATCAGCCAAGCAGAGCACGATGTGATTGCAGCTGCGGTATTGGTGACCCCGTCATTGGACCTTGCTGAGGCAGTTGAGAGAGAACTTGAGCGACAAGTGCCACTGACGAAACACTCAGAACGAATTCGCACCGCTTTGTCAGGTGTGCAGAGCGCCATTGCAATCGTCGATGACATCTCCCACGCGATCGATGTTGTTAATGCCTATGCAGCAGAGCACCTTGAGATTCAGACGCGTAATGCTCGCGAAGATAGTGCGAAGATCAAGAATGCTGGCGCTGTCTTTATCGGTCCATTTAGCCCGGTCTCCCTCGGTGATTACTCAGCTGGCTCTAATCACGTCCTACCTACAGGTGGATGTGCCTGCCACAGCAGTGGTTTATCGGTCGCGACATTCTTACGCGGTCTCCACTTTATTGAATACGGCGAGCAAGCCTTTAGAGATATTGCACCAACTGTCATCACACTTGCCAATGCAGAGGATCTGCCTGCACACGGACAGGCGATGAGCGTTCGCTTGGAAGATCAATGAGCCAGGCACAGTGGCCAGAGTGGCTTCCGCTTCGCCAATCTCTTTCTCCACTTTCACCATATGGTGCGCCACAGGTTGATGCCGATGCATCGCTGAATACAAATGAAAACCCATTTCCCCTTTCGCCATCACTGGTTGCGGCAATCTCGGCAAAGGTCGGCGAAGTTGCGGCATCGCTCAACCGTTATCCAGATCGCGATGCCGTTGCCCTTCGTGGAGCCCTTGCCCAGTACATCAATAAACAATCAGCAACTGACTTTGATGATCGCAATATCTGGGCGGCAAATGGAAGCAACGAAATTATCCAATCGCTCTTTCTCGCATTTGGTGAAGGCTGCGCTCTTGGATTTATCCCTTCCTATTCGATGCACCCATTGATTGCTCGCGTGACTTCAACGCCTTGGATTGATGGATCTAGACGAGATGATTTCTCGCTCAATATCGAAAGCGCAGTAGAGGAAGTCTTACGTGAGCGTCCGGGCCTTACCTTTATCACTTCTCCCAATAACCCAACAGGAGAAGCGATCTCCCTTAGCTCCATTGAGAAGTTGGCTGCGGCAACGCCAGGCTTACTTGTTGTCGATGAGGCTTACGCTGAATTTTCTGATATTGAATCGGCTGTTACCTTGATCAAGAAGTTCCCACACGTTGTTGTCATTCGCACGATGAGTAAAGCTTTCTCATTTGCCGGTGCTCGCGTTGGCTATCTTGTTGCACACACTGCAGTTATCGATGCGATGAAATTAGTCAGACTCCCATATCACCTGAGCTCGCTGACGCAGAGCGCGGCCTTGGTGGCTTTAGATTTTCAAGATGAGTTGCTCTCAGGTGTTGCCCAGTTGCGCCAGCAGAGAGAGTTCGTAGCCAGCGCGTTGCGCGAGATGGGGTTAGACGTTCTTCCTAGCCAAGCAAACTTCCTGCTCTTCACTGGATTCTCGTCACCATCGGCCGATCTCTGGCAGGCGATGCTTGATCGGGGAATTTTGATTCGAGATGTGGGATTATCAGGGTACTTACGCACCACTATCGGCACCGGCGCCGAAAATGAGAAGTTTCTAGATGCGCTACGAGAGTGCTTAGCTAAGGAGAGATCATGAGAACAGCACGAGTGGAAAGAACCACCAAGGAATCTAAAGTTCTAGTCGACCTCAACCTCGATGGAAGTGGTCAGATCAGCGTTGATACAGGCGTTCCCTTCTTCGATCACATGCTTTCACAATTAGGAAAGCACTCAGGTTTTGATCTGACAGTAAAGACCGAAGGTGATGTTGATGTTGATTCTCACCACACCGTCGAAGATACCTCTCTTGCATTCGGACAAGCCCTGCGTGAAGCGTTGGGAGATAAGGCTGGCATCCGTCGTTTCGGTGATGCGATGGTTCCTCTTGATGAGGTTTTAGTTCAAGCAGCTGTCGATCTTTCAGGGCGCCCATATTTAGTTCATCGCCAGCCTGAGATCGTTGAACTTATTGGAACTTTTGATACAACTCTCGGTAAGCACATCTGGGAGTCGATTGTGGCAGAGGCGCGTATTGCGCTCCATATTCGCGTTCTCGAAGGTAGAAATGCGCATCACGTCTTCGAAGCTCAATTTAAAGCCGTTGCTCGAGCGCTGCGCGATGCGGTAGCCCTTGATGGCAGAGTAAGCGGAATTCCATCGACAAAGGGCTCACTCTAATTTCAACGATTGCCATTCTTGATTACGGTTCAGGCAATTTACGATCGGCATCACGAGCATTTGCTACAACAGGATACGATGTAGTTCTCACATCAGATGCACACGTTGCTCAAGAAGCAGATGGCTTAGTCGTACCTGGAGTCGGAGCTTTTGCTTCATGTATGAAAGGTCTGAACCAGGTCAACGCTCCAGCGATCATTGCTGCGCGATATGCAGATGGTCGACCAACACTTGGCATCTGCATTGGTATGCAGGTTCTCTTTGCAGATAGTGATGAAAATGGCGATCATTCGGGGATTGCAATCTGGCCGACTTCTGTGCGAAAACTACATGCACCGGTATTGCCACATATGGGTTGGAATACGGTAGATGCTGATCCATCATCAGCGCTCTTTGCAGGAATTGAAGGGGAGTCCTTCTACTTTGTCCACTCCTATGCAGCGCGCGAACTACCCAGTGCTATTCAAACATTTGCAACACATGGAGAGAAGTTTCTTGCTGCCGCAGAAGATGGCGCATTAAGCGCAACACAGTTTCACCCGGAAAAGTCAGGTCGAGCAGGCCTTGCCTTGATTAAGAATTGGAGCAAATCACTATGAGTTATCTAGAGTTATTGCCTGCAGTAGATGTCAAAGATGGTCGCGCAGTTCGCTTAGTTCAAGGTGAACTCTCTCAAGAGAGCATCTATGGCTCACCGCTTGAAGTGGCACTCGAATTTCAAGCATCAGGGGCCGAGTGGTTACACCTGGTAGATCTCGATGCAGCCTTTGGTCGCGGAGAAAACAGTGTGCTTCTGGCTGAAGTTGTTGGAAAGCTCGATATCAAAGTTGAGCTCTCAGGTGGAATTCGTGATGATCTCTCGCTGGCTCGCGCCTTAGCAACGGGATGTACTCGAATCAATCTTGGTACTGCAGCGCTAGAAAATCCTGAATGGACTTCACGTGTCATTGCAGAACACGGCGATCGCATCGCAGTTGGTTTAGATGTGCGTGGTCATGTACTTGCCGCGCGTGGCTGGACTCAAGAAGGGGGAGATCTCTTTGAAACGATTACTCGCTTGGAATCCGATGGCTGCGCACGTTATGTAGTAACAGATGTGACCAAGGATGGAACGTTGCAAGGCCCTAATCTTGAACTGCTTAAAGAGGTGTGCGCCGTGACAAAGCGACCAGTTGTTGCAAGCGGTGGTATTTCAAGCCTTGCCGATATTCAAGCCCTGAGCGCACTCAACTCCATCGGAGTAGAAGGAGCCATTGTTGGAAAAGCTCTCTACGCCGGAGCATTTACTCTTGAAGAGGCGCTTCAGGTAACGCGTTCATGACACTTTCCGCCCGCATTATTGCCTGCCTTGATGTCAACGATGGTCGCGTTGTTAAGGGAGTCAACTTCACAGATTTGATTGACGCCGGTGATCCAGTTGAGATGGCAAAGCTTTATGATCAGGAAGGTATTGATGAACTTACCTTTCTTGATATTTCAGCAAGTGTGACCAATCGCCAGACCACCTACGACGTCGTATCTGAGACAGCAGAGCAGGTCTTTATTCCTTTGACGGTCGGTGGAGGTATTCGAACTGTCGAAGATGTTGATCGTCTTCTACGATCTGGCGCAGATAAAGTCTCCGTCAATACTGCCGCCATTGCTCGCCCTGATTTGATCTCAGAGATTGCAGATCGCTTTGGCACCCAAGTTCTTGTCTTATCAGTCGATGCACGGAGAGCGCGCACGGTCTCCGGTTTTGAAGTTACAACTCATGGTGGGCGAACAAGTGCTGGTCTTGATGCCCTCGAATGGATTGAGCAAGCCACACAATTAGGAGTAGGTGAGATTCTTCTCAATTCAATGGATGCAGATGGAACGCGAGCCGGTTATGACATCGGCATGATCACGCGAGTCCGTGAGGTCTCATCGCTGCCTCTGATTGCAAGTGGCGGTGCAGGCTCGCTGGAAGATTTTGCAGCGGCGATTGAAGCTGGCGCAGATGCCTTATTAGCCGCTAGCATCTTCCACTTTGGCATTCACCGCATCGCAGATGTGAAGCGATATCTGGCTGAGCATGGATATTGCGTGCGCACGAGCGCTCTGACCTAAGGCACAATTACCTTGTGAGCATCTCCTTATCTGCAGATATTGCCGCCCTTCTTAAAGATGGCGATCAGCTCTTTCCTGCAATTGCTCAAGATAGCCTCTCAGGTGAAGTTCTCATGCTCGCCTATGTAAATTCCGAATCGCTAGCGCTGACTATCTCAACAGGATATGCAACGTACTTCAGTCGCTCTCGAAACGAACTCTGGAAAAAAGGTGAGACCTCAGGCCATCTACAGAAAGTTGTCTCTATCTCACTAGATTGCGATGGAGATGCCATTTTGTTCCAGGTAGAACAGGAAGGGGCTGCCTGTCACACAGGAGAGTTCACCTGTTTTCATCGCGAAGTTTTTCCTGCCAAAAACGATAATGAAGTGCAGTAATAAAATTATGAATCTCCAAGAGTTTAGAGAGTACGCGGCTTCGTATAACGTCATTCCTGTCTATAGAAAACTCTTGGCAGATGGTGAAACGCCACTTGGTGTCTATCGCAAACTCTCAGGCAACGCTGCCGGCTCATTCCTTCTGGAATCGGCCGAACATGGGGGAGCTTGGTCCCGGTACTCATTTATTGGTGCGCATTCGCAGGCGACGCTGACTGAAGGTAACGGAAGCGCTGAATGGATTGGAAGACCGCCGGCTGGTGCGCCCGCTGGGATTGATCCATTAGAAGCACTTCGCCTTTCAGCATCGCATCTGCGCTCACCAAAGATTGCCGGACTTCCTCCATTGACCGGTGGTCTTGTGGGTTACATGGGATATGACAGCGTTCGTCGCTTAGAGAAGTTACCAAATCTTGCCGTCAAAGATATTCCTCTTCCAGAACTTGCATTTATGTTGACCAGTGATCTGGCGGTCATGGATCACGCTGAAGGCACAATCACTCTCATCGCAAATGCCATCAACTGGGATGGAAGCAGCGATCGCGTCGATGAAGCCTTCGCTGATGCGCAGTCACGTTTAGATCGGATGCAGAGCGAATTAGCTGCTCCGCTGCCGGGACATATTGCCCACATTGTTGCCGCACCTGAGCCACAATTTGATCGGAATATCTCTCACGAGGATTTCATTGCCAAGGTTGGTCTTGCCAAAGAAGAGATTCTTTCGGGGGAGGCATTTCAGATTGTTCTCTCTCAACGTTTTTCAATGGAGTGCCCTGCAGATGCCATCGATGTATATCGCGCACTTCGCCTACGCAATCCTTCGCCATATATGTATCTCTTTAAATTTGAGGGCGGAATCGATGTTGTGGGATCGAGCCCTGAGGCGTTAGTTAAAGTTACCGAAGGTGAAGTGATGGTTCATCCAATCGCTGGAACTCGCAAGCGTTCGTCATCGCCTGAAGAAGATAAGCGTCTAGGAGAAGAACTTCTTGCCGATCCAAAAGAGCGAGCAGAGCATCTGATGCTTGTCGATCTTGGCCGTAACGATCTTGGACGAATCTGTGCAGCAGGATCAGTTGATGTCGTAGATTTCATGAGTATCGAACGTTATTCGCATGTGATGCATATCGTCTCGACTGTGACTGGAACCTTGGCACCGGGAAAGACCGGCGTTGATGCTCTCTTTGCGACATTCCCGGCAGGAACTCTCTCTGGTGCACCAAAGCCGCGTGCGATGGAAATTATTGAAGAACTAGAACCGAACCGTCGCGGTCTCTATGGCGGTGCAATCGGTTACCTAGATTTCACAGGCAATGTTGATACTTGTATCGCTATTCGCACCGCACTCTTGCACGGTGGTCGTGCTTATGTGCAGGCAGGAGCCGGAATCGTTGCTGATTCAGATGCAGAGTCAGAGAATCAAGAGTGTCTCAATAAAGCTGCAGCAGTTCTCGGTGCAATCAGTGCAGCATCAGTCATGAGGGCAGCAGAGTGAAGGATCTACTTCCAATTGCCATCAGTGCAGTTGTGATCGGAGCGCTCGTGATCGCACTGAGCAGAAAATTCTCACTCTCATCAAGGTATGAGAGAAAGCCGCGCGCACATACTCCGTGGTCGGCCCAAGATCACGGGATCGATCCCACCGATGAGGTAAAGCCATGAGCGTTCTCGATTCAATCATTGAGGGCGTCCGAGAAGATTTAGCGCGCCGCCGAATTCCATTGGCACAACTCCATGAGAAGTTAGATAGCGCACCAGCGGTCATTGATGCCCATCCAGGATTACGTGGAGATCTCATCAGCATCATCGCCGAGGTTAAACGCGCATCTCCCAGCAAAGGTGCTCTCTCTTCCATTTCCAATCCAGCAGCTTTGGCCGAGCAGTACCAGAGCGCCGGAGCAAGCGTCATCAGCGTGCTGACAGAAGAGCGGCGATTTAACGGTTCACTGGCCGATCTTGAAACGGTTCGGAGCGCTGTCTCGATTCCGGTTCTGCGAAAAGATTTTATGGTTGATGAATACCAATTTTATGAAGCACGCGCATATGGCGCCGATGTCGTTCTCTTAATTGTTGCAGCGCTCTCATCTCACCAGTTAAGAGATTATTTTGAGATGGCTACAGAGTTAGGAATGGCTAGTTTGATTGAGGTGCACACCCCACAAGAGTTAGAGCAGGCGATGGAGATTAATCCGAGAATTGTTGGAATCAACTCCCGAAACCTGAAAACTCTTGAGGTAGACCAGAAGGCATTTGCGGAGTTATTGCCTCAGATCCCGGCAGATGTGATTCGCGTAGCTGAGTCTGGAATATCGCAGCGAGCAGAAGTAGAAGCAGCAGAGCGCTTTGGCGCAGATGCCATCTTGGTCGGAGAAGCGCTGGTGCGCTCGGGGGACCCAATTTCCACACTGCACGCCCTTCGTGGTCTCTAGTACCCTCAAGCCCATGAGCCTTGATACGAAGGAAATCCTCGGCCACTTTGGTCCGTATGGTGGACGCTTTGTTCCTGAGGCGTTGATTGGTGCTCTCAATGAATTAGAAGCTGCCCATATTGCTGCAGCCTCTGATCCAACATTTGCTGCAGAACTTGATCATCTCCATCGCACCTATACAGGACGTCCGAGCATCATCACCGAAGTCCCTCGTTTTGCAGAACATGCAGGCGGTGCTCGCATTCTTCTCAAGCGCGAAGATCTCAATCACACCGGCTCACATAAAATTAATAACGTCTTAGGACAAGCCCTCCTTACCAAGCGCATGGGTAAAAAGCGCATCATCGCTGAGACTGGTGCAGGTCAACATGGAGTTGCATCCGCCACGGCGGCAGCACTGATGGGACTTGAGTGCGTTGTCTACATGGGCGAAGAAGATACAAAACGTCAATCACTTAACGTAGCTCGCATGAAGTTGTTGGGAGCAGAAGTTGTTCCTGTAACAAGCGGTTCTCGCACACTTAAAGATGCAATCAATGAAGCCATGCGTGATTGGGTTACAAATGTAGAAACTACGCATTACCTCCTTGGCACAGTCGCCGGTCCACATCCTTTTCCAACAATGGTTCGCGACTTTCACCGAATCATCGGTGTTGAAGCACGCGCCCAAGTTCTAGAGCTGACCGGCAAACTTCCTGATGCAGTACTAGCTTGCGTTGGCGGGGGATCGAATGCGATTGGCATCTTCCATCCCTTTATCGATGATGTAAGCGTTGATCTCATTGGCCTTGAAGCAGGTGGCGATGGTGTGAGCACGGGACGCCATGCAGCAACAATTACCGGTGGCACACCAGGCGTTCTCCACGGAACTCGCTCTTACGTTCTCCAAGATGAGAACGGCCAGACAGTTGAATCACATTCAATTTCAGCTGGTCTAGATTACCCAGGTGTAGGTCCAGAACATGCCTATCTGCATGACATTGGACGCGCTCACTACCGCGCCATCACAGATGCGCAAGCGATGGAAGCTTTCGCTCTTCTCTGTCGAACGGAAGGAATCATTCCTGCGATTGAAACTGCACATGCACTTGCTGGTGCAATGCAGATCGGAAGAGAACGCGGACCAGATGCAACGCTGCTCATTAACCTTTCAGGACGCGGCGATAAAGATGTAGCAACCGCCGCAGCCTATTTTGGGATTGATCTCTAGGGATGGCTCTGGATACTCCGCTTGATCGTGCTCTTGCTAAGGCAAAGAGTGAGAACAGAGCAGCGCTCATTGCCTATATTCCGGCAGGCTTTCCAAGCCATGAAGGATGCAAGAAGGTAATTGCCGCATTTGCCGAAGGTGGAGTCGATGCGATTGAAATTGGTTTTCCCTATAGCGATCCAGTGATGGATGGCCCAACGATTCAAGCAGCAGCAGTCCAATCATTAAGTCAAGGAACTGGCGCAAAAGAAGTATTTGAATCGCTGCAATGCGCCCATGATCAAGGAGTCGCTGCAGTTGTGATGACATATTGGAATCCTATTGAGCGCTATGGCGTAGAGAAGTTTGCGCAGGCTATTTCAGATAATGGTGGCTCAGGTGTAATTACCCCTGACCTCACTGTTGAAGAATCTCAAGGATGGATTGCTGCAACTGATTCAGCAAAGATCAATCGCATCTATGTTGTTGCACCAAGTACAACTGATTCCCGACTTCCTGTTGTTACAAGTGAATGTGGCGGATTTGTCTATGCGGCAAGCCTCATGGGAGTTACTGGTACGCGTACCAGCGTCTCCTCATCTGCAGCAGATCTCGTTTCACGCGTACGCAAGACAACAGATACGCCCGTCAGCGTTGGCCTCGGAGTCTCAACGCGCGAACAGGCCCGATCAGTTGCCGCCTACGCAGATGGCGTTATTGTCGGCTCTGCCTTTATCAAAGCGCTTCTTGAGGCTCCGGATGAAGCAGCTGGACTTGAAGCGGTGAGAGAACTTACGAGAGAACTCGCACTAGGAGTGCGCGAAGGTCGATGAAGAAATCCTTCAGATAAAGTATGCTTTGCAGATAATTTCTTATCAAAAAAGTCTAGAAATACCTACTTACATAAGCGAGGAAGAGCAATGAGCAAGCCAAAGAAGAATTCAGTCAAGACTCAAGGCGGAGATCCATTTGCCCGCTGGCTTGTTATTGGAATGGTGACTCTCGTTGTCGTAGTTGGCGCAGTCTTTAGCCTTACCAGCAACAATAAGACAAATACTGCAGCACTGACTGCTCTAGATTCTTTTCAATCAGTAGGTGACTTTGAGGGCAAGGTTGATTCAGCTGCCGGAGACGGAATTGTCTTTAACGCGGGCCTTCCTCTCAAGATCAATGTCTTTGAAGATTTCCAATGCCCAATCTGTAAGATGTTTGAAGATCCAATTGGTCCGTACCTTGTCTCTCTAATCAAAGATAAGAAAGCACAAGTGACCTACCATCCACTTTCATTCCTTGGTAATGGAAGTAAGGATGACGAGTCGATCGCGGCATCAAATGCTGCATATTGCGCAGTCGATGAAGGCAAGTTCCTCGATTTCCACAAAGCTCTCTACGACGTGCAATCACAGATTGAAAACTCTGGATTCCTCAACTCCGATAACTTGATCTCAATCGGAGAGAAGGTTGGTATCAAGTCAACAACATTCTCTGATTGCGTTAAGAACCGCTCTAAGTTGGTAAACGTTGTAGCGGCAACTGCATCAATGGAGCGCTACGGAGTTAAGGGAACACCAACAACGCTGATTAACGGGCAAGTATGGAACCGTCAATCACCTGGCTTTGATGTTAACGAGTTCAGAGCAGCAGTTGAGGGAGCTTCGAAGTAATTCGAAAGATCGGTGACTGGAATGTTCATTCGTGCGATTCCGTCACCCTCTAGCGCATACCTAGAGGTCGGTCCGCTGACGATTCACTTCTACGCCCTCTGCATCATTGCAGGGATCGCAGTTGCTGTGTGGTTAGGTGATAGACGACTGCGGGCCTTTGACCCAACCATGAATACGGTTGTGGCAGATGTTGCATTCGTTGCCGTACCTGCAGGAATCATCGGCGGGCGCATCTACCACGTGATCTCTTCCCCTAGTGATTTCTTTGGCTCTCAAGGTAATTTTCTCGATATCTTTGCAATCTGGAAAGGTGGCTTGGGAATCTGGGGAGCCATCTCACTTGGTGCAGTCGGCGCACTCTGGCAATATCGCAGAATCTCGCGCACTCGAGGTGAAATCTCACTTCCGCCATTTAGATACTTTCTCGATGCACTTGCTCCAGGACTTTTGCTTGCACAAGCCATTGGACGATTTGGTAATTGGTTCAATATCGAACTCTTTGGCAGACCACTTGATGCTTGGTGGGCTTTAGAAGTCCCGATTGCGTACCGTCCAGCTGCTTTTCGAAATGTGGAAACCTTCCACCCAACATTTGCCTATGAAGCGCTCTGGTGCACACTCGTCGCCGTAGTCATCATCCTTGTTGGTAAGAAGTTGGCACCCGGTCAGACCTTTGCTCTCTATGTATTCTCCTACTGTGTAGGTCGTTTCTTTATCGAGAGCATCCGCATTGATTCGGCCAATCTCTTCTTCGGTTTGCGTCAAAATGAATGGGTGAGCATTCTTATTGGGACGGTTTCACTAGCGGTATTCGTGAAAATCAAGGCTAATCAGAAGGAGCTCGGGTAGAGTCAGGGCATGGGCCTTGAATCTGTCTACCAGCGCAATCTCGAACATCGAGCCCATCGCGCTGGTTGGTTACGAGCGGCAGTTCTCGGCGCTAACGATGGCCTTGTCTCAACAGCAAGTTTGATGATCGGCGTTACTGCCGCAAATCCTGGAAAAGATACATTTCTCATTACCGCAGGCGTTGCCGCAATTGCAGCTGGTGCGATGTCAATGGCGGTAGGTGAGTACGTCTCTGTCCGCTCACAAAATGATGTTGAAGAAAGTGATCGCCAGTTGGAGATGGATCATCTAGCAATCGATCCAGAAGGTGAGTTACTCGAACTGCAAGAGATCTACGTTAAGCGCGGCTTAACTCCAGAGCTCGCTCTTGAGGTTGCCCATCAGATGCATTCACATGATGCGCTAGAAGCGCACTTACGTGATGAGCTTGGCCAAACTCCTCAGAACAAGGCGCGACCGCTACAAGCAGCCCTTGCATCGGCGGCTAGTTTTACTCTAGGTGGCCTCATTCCATTTGCTGGGGCATTTGCTCCAACGCCAGGAACAATCGCTCTGAGCATTGTTGGTTTTGCACTGATCGGCCTTTTGATCACAGGTATTGCCAGCGCCAAGATCGCAGGTAGGGGATTGCTTGGCCCAACCGTGCGCGTCATGCTCGGCGGATCTATTGGAATGGCTGTTACGGCAGGTATTGGCCACCTTCTCCACGTTAACCTCGCTTAGCGTCCAGATATACCTGCGGGTAGAAGAGCCCTTTCATCTTTCACTTGAGGGTCGCAGTTGCTACCCTGTGCATGGGTCAGCGTTGTCCCGTTGAGCAGGTTAGTCACGGACAACAGGAGAATTGCAGCGATGGCCCTTCCATCTACATTTCCACCCGCACAGGGTTTATATAACCCTGCCAATGAACACGATGCGTGCGGTGTTGCCATGGTTGCCACTCTCAACAAAGTTGCAACACATGAGATTGTTGCTCAAGCGCTGACAGCTCTTCGTAATCTTGAACATCGTGGCGCAGCAGGAGCTGAGCCAGATAGCGGTGATGGCGCAGGAATTCTTATCCGAGTTCCTGATGCGTTCTATCGAGCAATTACAGATTTTTCACTTCCCGCAGAGGGAAGTTATGCAACGGGAATTGCATTTATCCAACCAGGTTTTGATCCAACGCCACTCATTGCATCTTTGGCCGCGCAAGAAGGTCTTGAGGTTCTTGGATGGCGTGAGCTTCCAACCAATCCAATCTCTGTTGGAAAGACTGCGCAATCTGTTATGCCGATCTTCAGACAGCTCTTCGTGCAAGGCAAGAAGGGCGAGAGCGGAATTGCATTGGACCGCCTGGCTTTTGCGCTACGTAAGCAGGCAGAGCATGCAGGAGAGATTTACTTTCCATCTTTCTCATCACAGACAATTGTCTACAAGGGAATGCTTACAACTGGGCAGCTCGAAGAATTCTTCCCAGATTTAAGCGATGAGCGCGTTGCCTCACCTCTTGCCCTCGTCCACTCACGTTTTTCTACAAATACATTTCCGTCATGGCCGCTTGCCCACCCTTATCGATTTATCGCACATAATGGTGAGATCAATACAGTCAAGGGAAACCGCAACTGGATGCGAGCACGCGAAGCGCTGCTACAGAGCGATCTCATTCCTGGCGATCTCTCTCGCCTCTTTCCGATCGTAGAGATGTCCGGAAGTGACTCTGCCTCCTTTGACGAAGTTCTCGAGCTGCTCTACTTAGGCGGACGTTCACTTCCCCATGCAGTTTTGATGATGATTCCAGAGGCATGGGAGAACCATGCGACGATGTCAAAGAAGCGTCGCGATTTCTACGCATTCCATTCTTCATTGATGGAGCCATGGGATGGTCCGGCATGTGTGACATTTACCGATGGCCACCAAGTTGGCGCCGTGCTTGATCGCAACGGGCTACGTCCTTCGCGTTTCTGGGTGACACACGATGGTCTTGTAGTACTTGCATCCGAGGCAGGTGTTCTTGATTTTCCTGCAGAGAAGATCGCACGTAAGGGTCGCCTACAACCGGGAAAGATGTTCCTTGTCGATATTCAGGCAGGGCGAATCATTGAAGATGACGAGATTAAAGATTCTTTGGCAGATGCTGCTCCATATGGAAAATGGGTTGAAGAAGGAGTTGTAAAACTCTCTGATTTACCTTCACGTGAACACATTATCTATCCGCACTCATCTGTCGTACGTCGCCAGCGCGCCTTTGGGTATACCGAAGAAGAGCTGCGCATCATCATCACACCGATGGCAAAAAATGGTGGAGAAGCACTCGGTTCCATGGGTACTGACACTCCGATTGCCGCACTTTCTAATAAGCCACGCGTCCTCTTTGATTACTTCACACAGTTATTTGCCCAAGTCACCAATCCACCGCTAGATGCAATTCGTGAAGAACTGGTCACAAGCCTTGCTGGTTCAATTGGTCCAGAACATAACCTCCTAGACCCTGGCCCACAGTCCTGTCGCCAGATTCTTCTGCCATTCCCAGTAATTGATAACGATGAATTGGCAAAGATCATCCACGCAAATGCTGATGAAGATTATCCACACTTGGCCTCATACGTTGTTCGCGGCCTCTTTCCTGTAAGTGGCGATGGCAACACATTACGTAAGCGTTTAGAGGAGATTAAGGAAGAGGTCAGTCAGGCAATTGCAGAAGGTGCACGAATTATCGTGCTCTCAGATCGCAATGGCGATGCAGAAGACACTCCTATACCATCACTTCTGCTTACTGCAGCAGTTCATCATCACCTTATTCGCCAGAAGACTCGTACCAAGGTCGGTCTTGTTGTCGAAGCTGGCGATGTCCGTGAAGTTCACCATGTTGCTCTCCTCATTGGTTACGGCGCAGCAGCTGTTAACCCATACCTTGCAATGGAGAGCGCGGAAGATTTAGTGATTCAAGGTGTAATCACTGGAATCACTCCAGAGAAGGCTGTCCACAACATTATTAAGGCACTTGGCAAAGGTGTACTCAAGGTAATGTCGAAGATGGGTATCTCAACTATCGCCTCCTATACAGGTGCACAGGTATTTGAGGCGATCGGTATCGCTCAAGATGTCGTCGATGAGTTCTTTGTCGGAACAACCTCACGTCTTGGTGGAGTCGATCTTGATGTCATCGCAGAAGAGACAATCAAGCGCCACCACATTGCATATCCACCTGGGGGAGAAGTTCCTGGAACAAAGCGTCTTCCTATCGGTGGCGAGTACCAATGGCGTCGCGATGGCGAGCCACATCTTTTCAATCCGGAGACTGTCTTTACCTTGCAGCATGCAACGCGTTCCAAGCGCTATGACGTATTTAAGCGATATACAAAGGCGGTCGATGACCAGAGCAAGGCTTTGATGACCTTGCGTGGACTCTTCGCCTTTGATGGCCAGTCACGCACACCAATCTCTGTCGATGAAGTTGAATCAGTTGCCAGCATCGTCAAACGTTTTTCAACGGGTGCAATGTCTTATGGGTCGATCTCACAAGAGGCGCACGAGACACTTGCCATTGCGATGAATCGCCTCGGCGCTAAATCAAATACAGGTGAAGGTGGAGAAGATCCCGCCAGATTTACACCAGAGGCTAATGGCGACTCCAAGCGCAGCTCCATCAAGCAGGTTGCATCTGGTCGCTTTGGTGTAACCAGTGATTATCTTGTTAACGCAGATGACATTCAGATCAAGATTGCACAAGGTGCCAAGCCCGGTGAAGGTGGCCAACTTCCAGGCAACAAGGTCTATCCATGGGTAGCCAAGGTCCGTTACTCAACTCCTGGTGTCGGTCTTATCTCACCACCACCGCACCACGATATTTACTCGATTGAAGATCTAGCTCAACTTATTCACGACCTGAAGAATGCAAATAAAAATGCACGTATTCACGTCAAACTTGTTGCTGAGGTAGGTGTTGGAACTGTTGCTGCAGGTGTCTCAAAGGCGCATGCAGATGTTGTTCTCATCTCTGGCCATGATGGCGGAACAGGAGCTTCGCCACTTACTTCACTCAAGCATGCTGGCGCTCCATGGGAGCTAGGTTTGGCAGAGACACAGCAGACCCTTCTCCTTAACGGATTGCGCGATCGCATTGTCGTGCAGGCCGATGGTCAGCTCAAGACTGGTCGCGATGTTGTCATTGCAGCACTTCTTGGCGCCGAAGAGTATGGATTTGCTACCGCACCGCTGGTTGTATCTGGCTGCGTCATGATGCGCGTCTGCCATCTCGATACCTGCCCAGTCGGTGTTGCCACACAGAATCCCGAGTTGCGTAAGCGCTTTACCGGAAAGCCCGAATTCGTAGAAACCTTCTTTGAATATATTGCCGAAGAAGTTCGCGAGATCTTGGCATCTCTTGGATTTAAGACCCTGCAAGAGGCGATCGGTCATGTTGAGTACCTTGATACAAAGCAGGCTGTTGAACATTGGAAGGCGAGCGGCTTGGATCTGACTCCATTGCTGGCACGTCCTGATGTGGAGAGTGCGCTCTATCAGACAACGACACAGGATCACGGTCTAGCTCACGCCCTGGATAACACCTTGATCGAAAAGGCGGCAGATGCGTTGGCTCATGGAAAACATGTGAAGATCGAGTCGCCTGTTCGCAACGTCAATCGAACCGTGGGAACGATGTTAGGTGCAGAGATCACTCGTAAATTTGGGGGATCAGGTCTTCCTGCAAATACAGTTGAGGTAACTCTTCGTGGATCTGCCGGTCAATCACTTGGTGCATTTATTCCATCAGGGCTCACACTCCGCCTCTTTGGCGACTCAAATGACTATGTGGGTAAAGGTATTTCAGGCGGTCGCATCATTGTTCGCCCTGATGAAAACTCAACCTTCGATTCAGAAGAGAATGTGATCGCCGGAAACGTCATCGGTTATGGCGCTACCTCAGGTCAGATTTTCCTTCGCGGAATTGTGGGAGAGCGTTTCTGTGTTCGTAACTCAGGAGCTACTGCAGTTGTTGAAGGAATCGGCGATCACGGCTGTGAATATATGACTGGCGGAACTGTTGTCGTTCTTGGTCGCACAGGTCGTAACTTTGCTGCAGGTATGTCAGGCGGTCGCGCCTTTGTCCTTGATCTCAATTCAGCGTTAGTCAATACAGAGATGGTCGATGTTCTGGCCATTCCTGCAGATCAGCGTGAGCCTCTCAAGGAGATCGTCACCTCATTCTTCAATGAGACCGAATCACAAGTTGCAGGCAGCCTCCTTCTTGATTGGGAGAGCGCCCTGAGCAGATTCTCACTAGTGATGCCACGCGATTATGCGCGCGTTCTTGCGGCGATGGAGAAGGCAACTCGTGAAGGTCTACCAGTTGATCAATACGTCATGGAGGTTGCAGCAAATGGCTGATCCAAAGGGATTCATCACCACTCCTCGCGAAACTCCAAAACGTCGCCCTGTTGATGTACGAATCAAAGATTGGCACGAGGTGTACGAGCCACAGAGCTTTGAACATCTACAGAAGCAGGCCGGCCGATGCATGGATTGCGGTATTCCGTTCTGTCACTCCGGTTGTCCACTTGGCAATCTCATCCCCGAATGGAACGACCTCATCTGGCGCGGAGACAAGACCGAGGCGATGGCTCGCTTACATGCCACAAATAACTTTCCGGAATTTACTGGGCGCCTCTGTCCAGCACCATGCGAGACAGCGTGCGTTGTCGCCATCAACGCGGATGCAGTAACCATTAAGCAGGTCGAACTTCGCACCATCGAAGAGGCATTCGGTGCAGGAGATGTGAAGCCTCTGGCGCCAGATCGCCTTACAGGAAAGACTGTGGCTGTTATTGGTTCAGGACCTGCTGGTCTTGCTGTCGCTCAGCAACTTACTCGCGCAGGACACACAGTTGTTGTCTACGAACGCGCAGATAAGATCGGCGGACTTCTTCGCTATGGAATTCCAGAGTTTAAGATGGAGAAGAACATCATCGATCGCCGACTCTCTCAGATGGAGAAAGAGGGAACTCGTTTCCGTACAGGTATCAACGTTGGCGTAGATATCACAGGCTCTGAGCTTCGCCAGAAATACGATGCAGTGGTCCTGGCACTCGGTGCTACACAATGGCGCGACCTGCCAATTAAAGGTCGAGAGAATAAAGGTATCTACCAGGCAATGGAATTCTTGCCTTGGGGAAATAAGCAGGCACTCGGTGAGGTAACAAACCCTGAGATCAATGTTGCTGGAAAGCATGTCGTGATCTTGGGTGGCGGAGACACCGGAGCGGATTGCCTTGGAACATCTGTGAGACAAGGTGCAGCAAGTGTTACCCAACTTGAGATCATGCCTCGTCCTGCAGATGAGCGTCCTGGTTCACAGCCTTGGCCGATGTATCCGATGATCTATCGCGTATCGAGCGCACACGAAGAGCTCGATCAACGCGTCTTTGCAGTCAGCACCGAAGAGTTCATCGGTGATGGCAATGGAAACTTGAAGGCGTTAAAGATTGTTGAGACTCAGTTGCTCAATGGAAAGTTTGAACCTGTTCCAGGGACCGAGAAAGAGATTCCAGCAGATTTCGCCTTTCTTGCAATGGGCTTTACCGGCACAGAGGCAACCCCGCTCTTTGATCAACTCGAAGTTGAACTCGATGATCGCACCAACGTCAAGCGAGATGATGATTATCAAAGTACATCAGAGGGTGTCTTCGTCGCAGGCGATGCAGGACGTGGTCAATCACTTATTGTCTGGGCAATTGCTGAAGGAAGAAGCGCTGCTGCTGCAGTAGATCGCTATCTTGAGGGAGAGACCCAACTTCCTGCACCCATTGCACCAACTGCTCGCCCTTTGATGGTCTAGTGAACGAACTCACCACTTTTTCAACTCGTATCCAGCCTCAAAAGCTAGATGCAGATAGGTAAGGTATGACAATGCGCCGCGCGAAGATTGTTTGCACACTAGGACCTGCCGTTGAATCACCGGAGAAGGTCCGCGAGCTCATCGCCGCCGGAATGAATATGGCCCGCCTGAATCTCTCACATGGTGGTTATGACGAGCACCAGAATCGTCTCGACCGAGTACGTGAGGCGGCAGCAGAGGCCGGAGTACCTATTGCAATCTTGGTTGATCTTCAGGGGCCAAAGATTCGCCTTGCACGATTTAAGGATGGCCCACACGATTTGGCTCGCGGTGAGATCTTTACAATCACAACCGATGATGTTGACGGAACGAAAGATCGCGTTGGAACTACATATAAAGGTCTTCCAGGAGATTGCAAGGCTGGCGATCGCATCTTGATCGATGATGGAAAAGTGACTGTCGAAGTTGTTGAAGTTAAGGGCAACGATGTAGTTACCAAAGTGATCGAACCAGGAGCTGTCAGCAATAATAAAGGAATCAACCTTCCAGGTGTTGCTGTCTCTGTTCCAGCTCTCTCGGAAAAAGATATGGATGATCTGCGTTGGGGTCTTAAGGTTGGCGCAGACTTCATCGCACTCTCATTTGTCCGCAATGCCGATGACATCAAAGATGTCCATCGCATCATGGATGAAGAAGGTATCCGTGTACCTGTTATTGCAAAGATTGAGAAGCCGCAGGCGGTAGATAACCTTGTCAGTATCGTTGACGCCTTCGACGGCATCATGGTTGCTCGCGGTGATCTCGGCGTCGAGCTTCCGATTGAAGATGTTCCATTGGTGCAAAAGCGTTGCGTTGAATTGGCGCGAGATGCAGCCAAACCGGTAATTGTGGCGACACAGATGCTTGACTCGATGATCACGAATTCGCGTCCGACAAGAGCTGAGGCAACAGATTGTGCCAATGCTGTTCTCGATGGCGCTGATGCCCTCATGCTCTCGGGTGAGACAAGCGTCGGTGAGTTCGCAATTGAAGCTGTTGCAACCATGGCCCGCATTATTCAAAAGACCGAAGAGGGTGGCCTTGAAAGAATTCGCCCTCTCAAGCATGAACCACGTACCAAGGGTGGCGCAATTACAAAGGCTGCAGTTGAAGTCGGTGCCATAGTTGGCGCAAAGTTCCTTGTCGCCTTTACCCAAAGTGGAGATTCCGCACGCCGCATGTCACGTCTGCGCTCACGAATTCCAATCTTGGCGCTCACCCCAGATCGTGGAACCTACAATCGTCTAGCACTCTCATGGGGTGTTGAACCGATGATCACTCCCGTCGTTTCACATACAGATGAGATGGTCAAGCAGGTAGATGGCCTTCTCCTAGAGAGCAAGCGAACAACGATCGGCGATAACGTCATCATCGTTGCAGGATCGCCTCCTGGAATTCCTGGCTCAACCAATGCAATGCGTGTGCACCGTATGGGTGATGCCGTTGCAGGTGCTGCCCCCGCTTATCGCTGACCGATATCAATTCGGCTTTGAGCAGGGGAGAGGTTAAGATTGGCAACAGTTAGCCTCGGTACTCCAACGGTAGAGAGGGCAGTCTCAAACACTGCATAGTGTCGGTTCGAATCCGACTCGGGGCACATGACAACCACAGCAGATCAAGAGGGCACAACACAGGTGCGCATTGTTGTGGCAGAAGATGAAGCGCTCATCCGCATGGATTTAGTTGAGATGCTCAGTGAAGCCGGCTATCAGGTGGTTGGCGAAGCAAGTAATGGCGCACAAGCGATCGAACTCGTTAAAGAACATCAACCAGATTTAGCAATTCTCGATGTGAAGATGCCCATCCTTGATGGCATTAGTGCAGCAGAAGAGATCATTGCTACCTGTCCAGTATTGATGTTGACAGCATTTAGTCAGCGAGAACTTGTAGATCGCGCACGAGATGCTGGAGTGATGGCCTATGTTCTCAAGCCATTTACAATCAATGATTTAGTACCAGCAATTGAAATTGCAATCAGCCGCCACGTGCAGATGAAATCCTTGGCAGCAGAAGTTGCTGATCTCCATGATCGACTCGAGACTCGCAAGATCATCGATAGAGCTAAGGGAATTTTGATGGCAGCCCTTAATCTCACTGAGCCACAAGCTTTCTCGTGGATCCAAAAGGCAGCCATGGACCGCCGCCTGACCATGAAAGAAGTCGCTCAGGCCGTCATTAGCCCAGATGCTGTCCCACATTGAGAGATAGCAATTTTCGTAATCAAAAAGTAACCCAATAAGGGGCTATCTGGCCCAGTACGCCTTGCCCAGACCTCACCCCTGCAGTTACCCTTTCCGTCTCCCTGTCCCGGGAAACAAACAGGAAAGGCAACACATGAAGAAGATTTTCTCACTTCTCTCAGCATCAGCTCTTGTTGTTGGAGTTACAGTCGCTGTAGCGCCATCAGCTTTCGCTGCATGTTCAGGAGATATCAAGATTTACTTCCAGGGTGCTAAGACTGGCCCATACGCTGAGACCGGAATTAACGAAGCTAACGGTGTCAAGCTTGCAATCGATAAGTACAACGCAACAAAGCCAAAGGTAAAGGTCGCATACGATGAGATCGATACACAGGCTTCAGGTGCTCAGTCACCAGCTCTTGCACAGAAGGTCGTCGATGACGAGTGTGCAGTTGGCGTAGTTGGCGGAATGTACTCAGGCGAGACAATTAACGCTGTACCAGTCTACGAGACCGGTGGAGTCCCAGTTATCTCACCATCTGCAACAAACCCAGCTCTTACAAACAAGTCAGCAATCTTCCACCGCGTCGTTGCTAACGACTTGGTACAGGGTCCAGCACTTGCTCAGATCGCGATCGGCTTGAAGTCAAAGCTATTCGTTGTCGATGATGCAACTTCATACGGTAAGGGTCTTGCAACAATCGTTAAGAAGAACGCTTCAAAGATCATCGTTGGAACAGATGCTGTAACAGAAGGAACAACAAACTTCTCATCAGTAGTAACAAAGGTGAAGAACTCTAAGGCAACTGCAGTCTTCTACGGCGGTTACTACCCAGAGGCAGCAATCTTCGTTAAGGCACTTCGCGACAATCCTGCAACAAAGAACGTTAAGTTCATCGCAGGCGACGGAGTACTCGATGGCGAATTCATCAAGTTGGCTAAGAAGAACGCTGAAGGTGCATACCTCACAGCTCCTGGCCTCGACATGAAGACAGCTGCTCCAGCTCTCTACACCGAGTACAAGAAGAAGTTCAACCGTGAACCAGGTCTCTACACACTTGAGGCATTCAACGCGGCTTACTTCTTCCTAGAGGGAATCAAGAAGGGCAACGTCACACGCGCAGCTCTCAACGTATTCATCGATGAGAGCGTCGTTAAGGGTGTTGGAATGACAATGTCATTCGCTGCAACTGGTGATTCAGATAAGATCATCATGAACCAGTACACCATCAAGAACGGCAAGATGACCTTCGTAAAGAAGCTCTCATAAAGAACTGCTAACTCGTTAGCTGGCGAGGTAGAGGGCGTAAGCCTTCTACCTCGCTTCTCTAAGTATGGCAAGGAACTTCTGATTTACCTCGGCTTCACCCACTTCACATTGGAGTATTCGTGGATTTTTCAATCATCGTCTCTGACTTTGCAGCCCTGACTCTCGATGGGCTCGTCGTTGGCGCAATCTATGCACTTGTAGCCCTGGGCTACACGCTGGTTTACGGCGTACTGCGCTTGATCAACTTCGCGCACTCAGAAATTTTTATGCTCGGCACCATGTCCGCCGTGGCAGTGACAACTCTCCTTGGTTTTACAGGATATGAGGACCCACTGCCAACCTTCCGCTTCTTTGCGATCTTCCTCTTGATCGCATTTACCGCATCTATCGTCAGCGGATTTGCTGCCGTACTTCTTGAGATCGTGGCCTATCGCAGACTTCGCAACATGGGAGCGAGCCGCCTGAGCTCTCTGATCTCTGCAATCGGCGCATCCTTCTTCCTCACCGAAGTTGCGCGAATCTTGACCGATTCTAAGAATCTTGACTTCCCACGCATGCTCGACAAGAACACACTCTTTCAATTCAGCACAGCGTATGTAACCGCCGATAAGTTGTTGGTTCTTGTTGGCGCTGCGGTGATTTTCTATGCTCTCAACCGCACCATCAACCACACCAAGCTCGGTCTCGGTATTCGCGCCGTCTCCCAGGATGAGCGCACTGCAGTTCTTATGGGCGTCAACGTTAATCGAGTCATCTCGTATACATTCCTTATCGGCGGCATCTTGGCCGGACTCGGATCAGCTTTCTACATGGTCTTCTATGAGACAACAAAGTCAAATGTTGGATTCCTCGTAGGTATCTCAGCGTTTACCGCTGCCGTCCTTGGAGGAATCGGAAACGTTCGTGGCGCCCTTGTTGGCTCCTTTGTTCTAGGTTTATTCCAACAGTACACAGCGGCAGTTCTGGGATATAACTGGCGCGATGTTGTCACCTTCGTTGTTCTCGTCTTTGTACTTCTCGTTAAGCCAACGGGCTTACTGGGCGAAGCTCTACAGAAGGCGAGGGTCTAATCGTGGCCGATCTTTCACGTTTCAACCTGCGTGATCACTTTGGTAATTGGTGGGATAAGGCATCTCCAGTACAGCGTGGAGTCTTCCGTGTCCTGGTAATCGCTTTCTTCTACGCGCTGCCATTACTCAATAATCCAATCATCGATACACCGGAGACATCATTCCAATCTGTTCTCTTCTACCCACTCATCATGTTCAGCTTGATGGCGGTTGGTCTCAACGTTGTTGTCGGTAAGAGTGGAATTCTGGATCTCGGTTATGTAGCCTTCTTTGCAATCGGTGCCTATACCCACGCGATGCTCGGCATTAAGACTGATTTGAACTTCTACGAAATCCTTCCTATCGCTATGGGAATGGCGATGTTGGCTGGTGTAATCCTTGGCCTACCAGCGCTACGTCTTCGCGGCGACTACCTTGCGATCATCACACTCGGATTCGGCGAGATCGTTCGCATCATTGCAATCAACACTGAAGCCATCGGTGGCTCTGCTGGTCTTACAGATATTCCACCTCCACCTAGCATCCTTGGTCTCAAGTTCGGTTCAGGCGATCCTCGTCCTTACTATTGGCTCACTCTTACCTTGGTCATCCTCGTCATTTGGGGAGTGTTGCGCCTATCGCACCGCAAGCCAGGTCGTGCATGGGAAGCCATCCGCCAGGATGAAGATGTTGCAGAGTTCATGGGAGTCTCAACACTTAAATTTAAGCTCTGGGCATTTGTGATCGGTGGAGCTGTCGGTGGTGCAGCTGGAGCTGTCTACGCCTCTCAGATCCTCTCCATTCAACCTGAGATGTTTAACCTCAACCTCTCAATCATGATCCTGGCCTGTGTTGTATTTGGCGGCATGGGAAATATCTGGGGAGTCATCGTCGGAGCTGTTCTCTTGGGTTATCTTCCAGAGAAGCTTCGCTTCCTTAGTGACTACCGCATCGTCTTCTTCGGCCTTCTCATGGTTGTGATGATGAACCTTCGTCCAAATGGATTGCTTCCTCGTAAGAAGCGTGAAGTAGTAGGGGAGAAGAAGTAATGAGTAAGAAACTCCTTGAAGTAAAGGATCTCGTTGTTAAGTTCGGTGGAGTTACTGCCCTTAATAAAGTAAACCTTCACGTTAGCGAAGGCGAAGTTGCTGCACTTATCGGGCCAAATGGTGCTGGAAAGACGACTGTCTTTAACATTGTCACCGGTTACTACAGCCCGGTCTCTGGCGATGTCTTGGTTGATGGAAATTCAGTTGTAGGCAAGCGTCCATACAAGATTGCCCGCGCGGGATTGGCGAGAACTTTCCAAAACATCCGCCTCTTTGGCGAGATGACTGCTCTAGAGAATGTCGCAACAGCGGCAGATGCTATGAATAAGAGCGGTCTCCTCGGTTCTCTTGTTGGAATTCCGCGTAGTCGCCATGACGAGGCTCGATCTATGGAGAAGGCTCATGAGCTTTTGACATTCATCGGACTTGATCACCGCGCAGAGCAATTGGCAAAGAATCTGCCATACGGTGATCAGCGCCGCTTGGAGATTGCCCGCGCCTTGGCCCTTGAGCCAAAGGTGCTTCTCTTGGATGAGCCAGCTGCTGGCTTTAATCCGCAGGAGAAGGTAGAGCTTGGAAATCTCATCCTCAAGATTCGTGACAACGGAAATGCAGTGCTGCTCATCGAGCACGATATGAGTCTTGTGATGAAGATTTCAGATCGCGTCTCTGTTCTTGACTTTGGACAGAAGATTGCCGAAGGCACGCCGAAGGAAATTCAGAATGATCAACGCGTTATCGATGCTTACTTAGGAGTGGCTGAAGATGCTTCTTAATATTGAAAACCTTCACGTCTCTTATGGAAAGATCAAGGCGATCAAGGGAATTTCACTTGCCGTCAATCAGGGCGAGATCGTTACCCTCGTAGGCGCAAATGGTGCAGGTAAGACAACTCTCTTGAAGACCATCTCAGGCATCCTTGCGCCAGCAGATGGAAAGATCACCTTTGAAGGCCATGATCTAACAAAGATCAAGCCATTCCAGCGCGTGATCGAAGGTATCTGCCAAGCTCCTGAAGGTCGCGGAATTTTTCCAGGCATGACAGTGCGTGAGAATCTTGAAATCGGTAAGTTCGGTCGCACTACAGCAAAGGCTGAAATGGCTGAAGATCTAGAGATGGTCTTTGCGCTCTTTCCTCGTCTGCTTGAGCGTGAGAAGCAATCTGGCGGAACACTCTCTGGTGGTGAGCAGCAGATGCTCTCTATCGGACGTGCACTCATGAGCCGTCCACGCCTTCTCCTCCTTGATGAACCATCAATGGGACTTGCGCCAATGTTCATCGCTCAGATCTTTGAGATCATCAAAAAGATTAAGGCACAGGGAATGACGATTCTTCTCGTAGAGCAGAATGCGGCAAAGGCGTTGAGCATCGCAGATCGCGCATATGTTCTTGAGACAGGAACAATTACCAAGGAAGGTAGCGGACAAGAGCTACTTAATGATCCAATTGTTCGCGCCGCTTACTTGGGACACGGAGCCTAAAGCTCTCTAACGCTCTGCAAGAATCATGCAGGTAATGCGTGCGCTACAGGTTCGTTGACCTTGATCGTTTGTGATCACGATTTCATAGACGCAAAGGGTCTTTCCAAGCGACACCGCTGTCGCTACTCCTTTAACAAAACCGCTGGTGGCTGACTTGTGGTGTGTTGCGTTGATATCAACGCCAACGATTCGACGATTTGCTCCTGCATGAAGTTGAGTACCAATGGATCCCAAAGACTCAGCGAGTACAACATTTGCTCCTCCGTGGAGGAGTCCGATGGGTTGAGTATTTCCCTCAACTGGCATGCGGCCAACCAAACGCTGCGGAGAAGCCTCGAGAATCTCAATACCCATCTTCTTATCGAGTGCGCCGATTCCACGCTCGCGAATAATTTCTAGGAAATCTGGTTGCGTCATAGTTCGGGAGTTTATACCTAAGATAAGGGCCATGGCCAAGAGTAAGAAGCGACTTCTCCTCATCGATGGCCACTCAATGGCCTATCGAGCCTTCTTTGCTCTTCCTGCCGAGAATTTCACAACAGCAACCGGTCAGCACACCAACGCAATATACGGATTTGCGACGATGCTGATCTCACTCCTTAAGGATGAGAAACCTACCCATGTAGCTGTTGCCTTCGACGTTTCGCGTCAGACGTTTCGCACTGAGATCTTCCCTGAGTACAAGGCAAATCGTGCAAAGACCCCAGATGAATTCCGCTCACAGATGTCCTATCTGCATGATCTGGTTAAGGGCTTTGGCATCACCCAATTTTCAGTTGAAGGTTTTGAGGCAGATGACATCATTGCAACTCTTGCCACACGCGCCGAGAGTGAAGATTTCGAAGTTCTGATCTGTACAGGCGACCGAGATAGTTTTCAGCTGGTAACTGATGCAATTACCGTCTTGTATCCAAAACGTGGAGTCAGCGAATTAGCTCGCATGACTCCAGTGGCAGTGCAAGAGAAGTACCTCATGACCCCACTTCAGTATCCAGATTTTGCCGCCCTTCGCGGAGACCCCAGCGATAACTTGCCTTCTATTCCTGGTGTTGGCGAGAAGACTGCCGCAAAGTGGATCATCGAATATGGCTCACTTGAAAAACTGCTCGAGAAGGCAGATGAGGTCTCCGGCAAGGTCGGTATCGCACTGCGTGAAAATATTGAGAGCGTTAAACGCAACCGTGAGCTTACGCAATTGATCCATACCGTTGATATCGAGGCAGACCCGCAAGCCCTTGCCTGGTCCGGAGTTGATCCATCTGATTTAAGCGCACTCTTTGACACTCTCGAATTTAGAACGCTAAAAGATCGACTTGCTGTCATCGCTCGTGATGGCGCGGCAATTCCTGTAGAGGTGCCATCGCTCTTTACCAAAGAGATTGATCTGGCTGTTCTTACACCGGCGGAGATCAGTGCCAAGATTGCAAAACATAGCGGCGATATTTCTCTGGCTTATGAAGTTATCGATGATCACCTGCATCGATATGCAGTAGCTCTCTCATCGACAGAGGTCTACCTTATTCATTCAAGTGATATTGGTTCCTGGGGAGCAGATTCAGCAATTGCCAAGATTGTTCACGATGGAAAGACGCTCTCAAGGATTCATGAGATCGAAGGAATAGTTTTCGATACAAGCCTTGCAGCCTACGTTCTCAACCCAGGAGTGCGCAGCCATGAAGTCAGTGACCTCCTGGAACGATATGGCGACGGCTCAACGTTAGATATCTCCTCTGCTGAAAGCACTCTTGCATCAACTGCTACACATCTCTTTACCCTTCGAGCTGCGCTAGATGGCGAAATGAAAACGCGTGGCGTAGATGGCCTGCTCTACGATCTCGAACTTCCCATCGGTCACCTCTTAGCTTTGATGGAGCGCAGGGGAGTGGCAGTTGATAAGAAGAAGTTAGAAGAGCTCTATACCTACTTTGAATCCGAAGTCACTGCTCAGACCAAGATTGCACACGATGCAGTTGGCCACGAATTCAATGTCGCATCACCTAAGCAACTACAGGTAGTTCTCTTCGAAGAGTTAGGCCTTCCGAAGACAAAGAAGATTAAGACTGGATTTACAACAGATGCTGAGGCGCTTGCCTGGCTCTTTGAAAAATCAAAGCATCCGGTACTAGCAGCACTGTTGCGAATTCGAGAGACCAAGAAGCTTGCAACAACGATTGAAGGCTTGATTGCTGAGATTGCACCCGATCAACGTATTCATACCCACTTTGCTCAGACAGTGACTGCAACAGGGCGTCTTTCATCCGTTGGTCCTAATCTGCAGAACATCCCAGTGCGAACGGAAGAGGGACGAAAGATCCGCGATTGCTTTATTGCAGGTAAAGGTTTTGATCGTCTGATTACCGCCGATTACAGCCAGATTGAGATGCGCATCATGGCCCACCTCTCTCATGATGAGCACCTTCTTGCAGCGTTCGAATCTGGTGAAGATCTCCACGCCACCGTTGCTGCAGAGGTATTTGGAGTAGCACCGACGGATGTAGACCCTGAGATGCGCAGGCAGATTAAGGCGATGTCATACGGTCTGGCCTATGGCCTGAGTTCATACGGACTTGCCGCACAGCTTGACCTTTCGCCACCTGCTGCGCAAGATTTGATGGATCGCTACTTTATGCGCTTTGGTGGCATCCGCGATTATCTCAAGAGCGTCGTTGAAGAGGCACGCAAAGTTGGATATACCGAGACGGTTTTAGGACGACGTCGATATCTGCCAGATCTCATGCAAGATAATCGTGCTCGTCGTGA
>JACCDU010938499.1_pt1 | contig 35217 bp, 29 predicted proteins | sample 7446081 | NCBI WGS metagenome assembly JACCDU01 (sample SAMN15323447, study PRJNA562643) | freshwater metagenome | isolation source: river surface water | place: USA:Blue River Watershed | collected 2017-08-17
CGTCCCCCGAAACCCGAAACCCGAAACCCGTCCCCCGCCCATAACAATAAATTCATAAATTATACCGAAATTCGCGCAATTTTAATTTTAACATGTCTCAACTGCGCAACATTGCAATCATCGCCCACGTTGACCACGGGAAAACTACCCTGGTCGACAAAATGCTCCACCAAGCCAAACTTTTTAGAGAAAACCAAGACTTTGGCGAACTTATTCTTGACAATAATGACCTTGAACGTGAACGCGGTATTACCATCCTTGCCAAAAATGTTAGCGTAATTTGGAAAGGTACAAAAATTAACATCATTGATACCCCTGGTCACGCCGATTTTGGCGGTGAAGTAGAGCGTGTTTTGAATATGGCCGATGGAGTATTGCTTCTTGTGGATGCTTTCGAAGGACCCATGCCCCAAACCCGTTTCGTGCTTCAAAAAGCTCTTGCACTCGGTAAGAAACCTATTGTGGTAATTAATAAGGTTGACAAACCAAACTGTGATCCTGAAAAAACCCACGACGATATTTTCGATTTGTTCTTTAACCTAGGTGCAAACGAAGAACAACTTGATTTTACTACGGTTTTCGGATCGGGTAAAAACGGTTGGTTCGGCCCAGACTTTAGAAATCCTACTCCAGATTTGACCTTCTTGATGGATACCATCGTAAAGGTTATTCCTGAACCCCACGTGGAAGAAGGTACCAACCAAATGCAAATCACCAGTTTAGATTATTCTAGCTTTACCGGTCGTATTGCCATTGGTAGATTGAAGCGCGGACATTTGAAAGAAAATATGCCCATTTCTTTGGTGAAGCGCGATGGACGTATCGAAAAACACAAAATAAAAGAGATTTATACCTTCAGCGGATTAGGTAAAGCCAAAGTAACTGAGGTTACCGCTGGCGATATTTGTGCTGTAACAGGTTTGGAAAACTTTGAGATTGGCGATTGTCTTTGCGACATTGAAAATCCAGAGGCATTGCCACAAATGAAGATTGACGAACCTACCATGAGTATGTTGTTCGCCATCAATAACTCTCCTTTCTTCGGAAAAGAGGGTAAGCACGTGACTTCTCAGAAGATTCGCGAGCGTTTGATGAAAGAAACCGAGAAAAACTTGGCTCTTCGTGTTCAGGAAACCAATTCTGCTGATCAGTTTTTGGTTTTTGGACGTGGAATTCTGCACTTGGGCGTATTGGTGGAAACCATGCGTCGTGAAGGTTATGAACTACAGTTGGGTCAGCCCCGCGTCATATTAAAAGAAATTGACGGCGTAAGATGCGAACCGATTGAGATTTTAACGGTTGACGTACCTGATGCGCACTCTGGAAAAGTAATTGAATATGTGTCCCAAAGAAAAGGTGAAATGCTCAGCATGGAGCCCAAAGGCGACATGGTTAGATTGGAATTTGAGGTTCCTTCTCGCGGATTGATTGGTTTGAGAAACAACTTATTGACTGCAACACAGGGAGAAGCCATCATGGCTCACCGTTTCAAAGCATACGAAGCCTACAAAGGTGAAATCCCTGGCCGTATCAACGGTGTATTGATATCCAAAGAAAAAGGAAGCTCAACCGGGTATTCTATGGATAAATTGAAAGACAGAGGAAATTATTTTATTCCTACGAATTCAGAAATTTATGCCGGACAAATTGTGGGTGAGCACATCAAGCCAGGAGATTTGGTATTGAACCTTTGTACTGCAAAGCAATTGACCAACTTCCGTGCTGCTGGTAAAGACGATAGCACTGTTTTGGCGCCACCAAAAGTGTTTTCTTTGGAAGAAGCAATGGAATACATCCAAGGTGATGAATACGTTGAGGTAACTCCAGAAAACATCCGTTTGAGAAAGATTTTGTTGGATGAAAACGAGCGTAAGCGCGCATCCAATAAGTTAGAAACCATGAGTTAATTATATTATCTTCGCATCACAAAAGATCAGACCATGAAATTTGATATTGCTGTCATAGGTAGTGGACCCGGCGGTTACGTTGCTGCCATCCGCGCTTCACAATTGGGTAAAAAAGTTGCCATCATCGAAAAAGCCGATTTAGGTGGTGTGTGTTTGAATTGGGGATGTATACCCACTAAAGCCTTGTTAAAAAGTGCTCAAGTGTTTGACTACATCAACCATGCTGCTGACTACGGAATTTCTGTAGCAGAAGTTAAAACCGACTTCGATGGCATGATCAAAAGAAGCCGCGGAGTTGCTGACGGAATGAGCAAGGGTATTGCCTTCTTGATGAAGAAAAATAAAATTGAAGTCATTAAAGGAACTGCCAAATTAGCGGGTAAAGGCAAAATTGCCGTTACAGGTGAAGATGGTAAAGTAAATACCGTTGAAGTTGATCACACCATTTTAGCTACCGGTTCTAGAAGTCGTCAATTGCCAAACATTCCTATCGATGGCAAACACGTCATTGGATACCGTGAAGCAATGGTTCTTCCTAAGCAACCCAAAGAAATGTTGATCATTGGTAGCGGTGCTATTGGAATGGAATTCGCTTATTTCTACAATACCGTTGGAACCAAAGTGACCATCGTTGAGTTCATGAACCGCATTCTTCCCGTGGAAGATGAAGAAGTGAGCAAGGCTATGGCTATGTCGTACAAGAAAAAAGGCATCGAAATTTTAACAGAATCTAGCGTTGAAAAAGTAGAAGTTAAAGGCGACCGTTGCACCGTGAGCATCAAAACTGCTAAAGGTGTTGAAACACGCGAATGCGATATCGTTTTGAGTGCTGCAGGTGTTGAAACCAACCTTGAAAACTTAGGCTTGGAAGAAATGGGCGTTAAAACCGAAAGAGGTAAAGTGGTAGTAGATGAATTCTACAAAACCACCGTTCCTGGCGTTTACGCCATCGGTGATATCGTTCCTGGTCCTGCATTGGCGCACGTTGCTTCTGCTGAAGGAATCATTTGCGTAGAGGCTATCTGCGGACATCATCCTCAGCCTTTGAACTACGGAAACATCCCAGGTTGTACCTATACTCATCCGGAGGTTGCTTCTGTTGGATTGACCGAAGCTCAAGCAAAAGAAAAAGGCTACGAGATTCGCGTGGGTAAATTCCCATTCAGTGCGAGCGGAAAAGCAAGCGCTAGCGGACATAAAGACGGATTCGTTAAAGTTATTTTTGACAAAAAATACGGCGAATGGTTGGGTTGTCACATGATGGGCGAAGGTGTAACCGATATGATTGCTGAAGCTGTTGTAGCTCGTAATTTGGAAACCACCGGCATGGAAGTATTGAAATCAGTACATCCTCACCCAACAATGAGCGAAGCAGTAATGGAAGCCGTTGCTCAAGCATACGACGAGTGCATACATTTATAATTTAAATCCTTAAACAAGATAGAAAAACCCAAGGCGTATGCTTTGGGTTTTTTGTTGTTTACAGACCTATCTTTGCGCCATGCCCATTCAGTCATTCACTTTTAATCCGCTGTCAGAAAACACCTACATTGTTTGGGATGAAAATACCCGTCATGCAGCGCTGATAGACGCAGGAATGTACAATCGTGAGGAATGCAACACCGTCAAAGATTTTTTGACCCAAAATCAACTTACCTTGACCCATTTATTGGGAACCCACGCCCACATTGATCATATTTTTGGCAATTGGTACGTTAAACAAGAGTTTCCGGAAGTTCCATACTATCTGCATCAAGACGATGTCAAAATGATTCAACGGTCAGACGCAATGGCAGCCGTTTGGAACCTTGATTACACCCCTTCTCCCCTTCCAGATCAATTTGTTCAACACGGCGACAGCATCATCGTGGGAACCTTGAAATTGGATGTTAGATTCGTTCCTGGACATTCACCCGGACATGTAATTTACATTCAGGAAGATGAAAATTTTGCGGTGGTAGGCGATTGCGTTTTTCAAGGTTCTATAGGAAGAACCGATCTTCCCGGCGGTAATCACGATTTGCTCCTTGAGAAAATTAGATCTGAAATCTTTACCCTTCCATCAGATATGCAGCTTTTTTGTGGACATGGTCCATCCACTCAAGTTCAGAAAGAAATAAATACCAATCCGTTTTTCAACTAAATGCTATCCAAAAAGCTAGACCATATAGTTCAACTTTTTGAAGAAATTGGCATTCTTCGCTGGGTAATTTCACCGGGCTCTAGAAATGCTCCCATCGTTGCAGCGCTGCTTAGAAATCCAAACATGCAATTATTCAGCATGCCCGATGAACGCTCTGCTGCTTTTTCAGCCATGGGAATGGCCCAATCAGATCAGTTTCCAGCGGCATTCTTGTGCACCTCCGGTTCTGCATTGGTAAACGCATTTCCTGCCGTGGTTGAGGCCTATTATCAACGAATTCCGTTGTGTATTGTTTCTGCTGACCGGCCCGAAGAACTCATTGATCAGTGGGATGGTCAAACCCTCCGACAACCCGGTATTTTTGGCACTTATGTGCGTCATTCACACCATTGCAATCCCCGGAATTCATCTGAACACGAACTCACCGAAGGCATTTACCAACTGTTTCAGTATTCATTCATTCAAATTCCCGGTCCCTTTCACTTAAATATTGCTCTTTCGGAACCCATTTACGAAGGAATTTCAACCTTTAGCTCTGCTTCTGATTCTGATTCTGATTCCATTGCTGTAAAACCCTTTGTTTACAAGGCATCCCAAATACCCAAAGTAACTTTAGAAGACATATCTTCTGCCATTGGCAGCTCTCAAAAAATTGCGTTGTTGGTGGGTCAAAATCCCCCGTCCGAAACCCTATCTCAAGTACTCTCCGAGCTTCAGAATTACCTTCCGATTTTCAGCGACGTATGCAGTTCACAACAACCCTACGGGCTGCAAAGTTGGGATTGGGCCTTGTTGAAACGAGAAATTCCCGAATCTTTAAAACCAGATTTATTGATTTCTTTGGGGACAGTTACACTGTCGAAACCCCTCAAAAACTTCCTCCGAAAGCACAAACCGCATCATATCCATCTTGGACCATATACAGAGGTAGGAGATCCTTTTGAAACCAATCCGGTACGCATTCCCTGCTTCGAAGCTGATTTTCTTCAAGGAATTTTAGAGCTTTGGAATACCCATAACACTGAACATCAAGTAATTTCTAGTAAAAAATATTTAGAAGTTTGGCAACAGTTTGTTGCAGCTCAGCCATTGAAATCCAATGAATTGCCTGAGCCATTTTCAAGTGAGCTCGCTTGGATGCAGCAATTTTTCAAATCCATTGATGAGCGTTTTATCATTCATTTGGGTAACTCCATGCCCGTGAGATATGGCAGCTGGTCTTTGCCCACAGCGGCTCAAATTTTCTCAAATCGAGGCGTGAGCGGCATTGATGGTTGTTTGAGCACCGCGGTTGGATCAGCGCTGGCACAACCCGAAAAAATAGTCATTGCCGTTCTCGGAGATGTAACTACCGTTTATGATTCAAATGCACTGTGGACAGATTTACCGTCCAATTTGAGAGTGGTGGTATTCAATAACAGCGGCGGAAGAATTTTCGACTGGATTGAAGGTCCAAACAAATTCCCTGAACTTCGAAAGTTCATTCATACCCCAAGAAAATTTGATTTTAAACACCTGTCTAAATTCTATGGTGTGGAGCATCAATCATTGGGTGTGGATCACATTGACTTAAGCTTTCAAAAAATCTTATTTGCAGAAACTGCAACTCTCATAGAATTGATTTGCAAAGATGACAACTAAGTTGTTTTTGTAATTGACTTTCAATATTTTTGTGACGTACAAAATTAAAATAATGTACGTCAAAAGTTTTATGGATTACAAATTAACCCTTCGAATATCACAAATGGTTGCGGAAAAAGGCAAACTGTATGCCAAGCGACAGGGTAAAAGTTTGTCTCAATTGGTTGAAGAAAAGTTGATTCACCTTTTGGAAAACGAAGATTCTATTGATTCCCTAGAATTCCCAAATGATTTGTTATCTATCAAAGGATTATTAAATTCTGAATCTGATCATTTAGAAGAAAATGAAGATCGAATGCAATTCATGGAGCAGAAATATAAGCGCTTAAATGATTAAGCTATTTCTCGATACCAATGTATTGGCTGACATATTCTTTGATCGAATGCCTCATTCCAATCACAGTTTGACATTATTGACTTTAGCTTCAGACCGATCGTGGCAACTTTCTACTTCTGCTTTAACCATTGCCAACCTACTCTACTTATTGAGAAAACAAAGCAAATCGAAGCAACAAGAAAGTATAGAAATTGTCACTAAATATGTTCAGGTATTGGATTTAAATTTAGAACAAATCAAACAAGGAATAACCTTGAATCATGAAGACACCGAAGATGGTATTCAAATGGCCGTGGCCACTGCAAACAACCAAGAATTAATATTAACCCGAGATTTGAAAGGCTTTTTAAATTGCAGTATTCCCGTAAAAACCGTAGCGGAATTTTTAAATGAACATCTCACTTTAGATCAATAACGTCCGCCTCGATCAAGATCTCTTTTAATGTCCTTTTCTTTGATATCTTCTCGCTTGTCAAAAGTCTTTTTACCCTGACCTAAGCCAATTTCTAACTTAAAAAAACCACGGTCGCTTTCAAAAAGTCGAACAGGAAAAACAGCGTATCCTTTCGATTTGATGCGCCCTTCGATACGTGCTAGTTCACGTTTATTGAGTAAGAGTTTGCGGTCTCTTAGGGGTTCGTGAGCGTCATAGCTGGCCTGTTTCCATTCCGAAATGTGCATATTCTTTAGGAACAACTCCCCGTTTTCCAAATAACAATAACCATCGCCCATATTCACCGAATTGCTTCGGATGGATTTAACCTCGGAACCTCGCAATTCCATGCCCGCCTCAAACCGTTCTTCAATGTGATAATTGAACGATGCTTTTCGGTTGTGAATTTCAATTTTTTTGGTTCCTTTACTCATGGGGTTATTTGTTCAATCAATCTTTGAACTTTTTCTTTTTTCAATATTTTTTGGCCTTGTTCTCCTTGAGCAACCAACCGTTCGCCGGCATGTACCCAAAAATCACAATCTATGCTATTTCCTTCAAGTCTGGTGATTTTTGCTGTAATGGTTACTTGTTCCCCCAACAAAGCAGGAGAAGCGTGCTTGATATTCAAAAAAGTACCTATTCCCTCTTCGTCTTCCTCCTTCATTTGAAGAACAAATTGCCTGCAAGTCCATTCAGCATCTCGTCCCAAGGAAAAAGTGGAGTAAAATGGATGCACTCGCTCTCCGTTGAATGAGGCCAAATCAGACTCAGTCACCATGAAGGTCAACTGAGTTTCGTCGCCCAAGTTAAAGAACGGAATCATGATACTTCCTGAATCAAGTCGCGGCTGCTAATTTCCATGTGCGATGCATCGTAAGTGCACTCTCCATTTTTCACCACAATGATTTGAGGGGATTCGTGATAGACGTGCAATTTCTCAGCAATGTAGTTGGAAACATCACGGTGAGCGATTAGATCTAGATAGTAAAAATCAGCCTTTGATAACTCCGATGACTCCAACGACTCAAGTCGTTTTTTAGCCATCGTAGAAATGGAACAGCGGGTAGAATGTTTAAAAAACACCACTGTTTTATTGGCCGAGTTTTGAACGGCTTGATCTACTTGTTCAGTGCTCAATAAATCTTGCCAACCGTTCATGGAATTACTTTACAAGGGTGATTCTCTCACCCATGCTTGGGCATTTGTCTTTCTTACGAACGCCACATGCCGAGAATAAGGTTGCAGCGATACCAATAATTGCGATTAATTTTGCAGTCTTCATGATTTCTGAATTAATTTACAAAGTAAACGCTTTTGAGGACATTTCTCTTGCTTTGTCGTTGATTAATTCGGAAAAATCACCGCAAAAAATGCCTTCACTCGGTGAACTGCAGAAAAAGTTCGGTGAATTCTTACCTTTGGCTTTAGAACAATACAAACTCAAAGAAAAGGCTATCAAGAAATTGCCCTCTTTTGTTTCTGTTGGATGTTTATTCGAACAACGAAGCTTAGAACAATCAACCTCAGAATCGGTGGCCCTTTGGAAAGCGGGCTTTTTTTCATCCCAAAAAATGTTAAGCCTAACCGGTGGATTGGGAATTGATGATTGGGCATGGTTAAAAATGGGATGCGCAGTTAAAAGCTTAGACCCGAATGGGGCCCTTAACCAACTGGTTGAATTCAACTTCCATAAAACCCTACCCGCTGAACAACTGAGTAAATATAAACGGCTCACCTTTACTGCCGAAGAATATTTATCAGTTCACGGAATTGAACCATCCATTGACCTCATTTATGTTGATCCTGACCGCCGCCAGGAAAACGAACGATTGGGAGGCAATTTTTCTATTTTCCAACCCAACATCATTGAGTTAATTGAAAAATACGGCAATCTCTGCAACCGATGGCTCATCAAGTTAAGTCCAGCTACTGATTTTCGAGAAATTAGAAAGTGGTTGCCTGGCGAATTGCACTTTTACAGCGTGATGTACAAATCGGAGGTCAAGGAATTGTTGGTTGAAGTACATCCACTAGGCGCTCAAAACATCCTCCGCAGCGCGGTAAATATCACTGAAAAAGGACATGCTGACATTTTCCATGAAGTTGATGATTTAGCACAAATAGGGGAAAAAAGTGACGGATTGGATTTCATTTTTGAGCCTCACGGACATATAAATGTATTGGGGTTGAATGAGAAGTTCAGAGAGCACCCCGACTTGGTTTCTGTGACCACACAAGGCACATTATTTGTAGGCAAATGTACCTTTCCAAATTATTTGGGAAGAACTTTAAGGGTAGAATTTGAATTCACGGGAAGTTTAAAGGAATTAAAACGCACTTTGAAAGATCAAAATATTGCCCAAGCAACGGTCACTGCTAGAGATTGCGGTGGCATGAAGGGTCACGACCTATTAAAAATATTGGGTATTAAAGACGGAGGAAATAGGGTGATTTTCATCACCAAAAGTGACTCAGAATTTAAGGCCTGGGTGGGCCTTTACTTATTCACTCTTGACAAATAGTCTTCCAAAGCAGCAACCATACTTGGTATATTCACTGCCGGCGCAGGAATATCTAAGATAAGATTGTGTTCTTCGATGGCCTGCTGTGTAGAACTTCCAAAGCCAGCTATTCTGGTTTTATTCTGAACAAACCCAGGGAAGTTATCGAATAAAGATTTGATGTCGGCAGGCGAAAAGAATACAATTACATCGTAAAACACATTTTCTAGATCGCTTAAATCTGAAGAAACTGTGCGATAAATGATGACTTCGGTGAAATCAAATTCGTTTTGAGTGAAGTAATCTGGGATGCTCGGTTTACGAATATCGCTGCAAGGAAACAAGAATTTTTCTTTCTTATGGGTTTTGAATAGGGTCAGAAAATCTTTTTCATTTCCTTTGGATGTAAACATTTTACGTTTACGCGGCACAATGTATTTCTGAACGTAATTAGAAACATTCTCATTGATGGAAAAATACTTCATCTCGGGAGAAATTTCCACCTTCATTTCTTGAGCCAAAGAAAAGAAATAATCTACGGCATTTTTTGAATTAAAGATTACTGCAGAAAAATCAGCAAAATTGACTTTTTGCTTTCTGATTTCTTTGGGTGTTAGTGGTTCAATGTGAATAAACGCCCTGAAATCAATGGTGATTTTGTACTTTTTTGCAAACTCTTCATACACGTTTCTACCCGGTTCTGGCGGGGGTTGAGTGATCAGAATGGATTTGACTTTGGTTTCTCTTTCCGGGTACATGAATTATGATATGTTTATTCCTAAAAACTTTATTAAAAGCAAATAAGGGATAATTTCCAAGGTGCAAAGGTACAAAATTGAAGTGAAATTTATAGTGTTATCTTTTATTAATCCATAAACTTGGTACAATAAACGAATTGATATCCAAATAATTAAAGACGAATAAATGATTTTCAACCACAATGAATTATTGGAGTAGTCAGCATTGTAATAACTTAGAAGAAATACAGGCATGCAAATGAACGCGAATAACATATTGACATTTATTTGCCTTTGAAATTGACGCAACAAGACCCCTCCCATATCCATACTTTGAGTGAATATGTACTGCGTAAAGAGCAATAAACCATTGAAAATACCAGTAGCAATGATAGCAAGAATGAACGTGTAAATGCTGTTCAATCTGTTGTAATCTGCAGCAACCAAATAAAGCAGAATTCCTTGACAGAAAACCAACAGTCCTAAATTGAAGGCGTGCACGCTACCAGCAGCTGAACTTATGGCTTGTTCTCGCATCAAATCTTCAAAGTAATACTGTTTGGTAAAACTGCTCATTCTTAGCTGAAATTGTTTGGCAAAAGCAGCTCTGAAATAGAGATAATACAAGATTATGAAGATGCTCACGGCAAAGAACCAAAACTTGACTCTCGATATTCTCAAATAGGTTTCATGAATAAAAGGTGAGTATGGCTCAAAAACCCGATCAACCTTAACCGTGGGCGTTTGCCAATTTAATGCACTTTTGAATCTTCCTGAACCAGAATCCTTCGAAACAGAATCCCAAAATCTAAATCCCGCCCTACTGTATTTAATGGCATTGCTATCAAGCAATTGAACAGTATCTGACACAGTTTCAGGTGGAGCATCTAGTGCTGATTGAGCCATCAATCCAGAAGATTGGGCTGTTAGCATCCAAAGAAACCAAAAAAATAGCCACTTAACCTTTGAGCTCATAAAAGTCAGATTCGCAAAAATACAATAACTTCGCACTATGTCGGGCATCTATTTGCACATTCCCTTTTGCAGAAAAGCGTGCCACTATTGCAACTTCCATTTCAGCACTTCCCTAAGGCTCAAAAATGAATTTATTGAAGCGCTTTTGGTGGAAATTGATCGTAAGAAAAATAAGCAACTGAAACTTGAAACCATCTATTTTGGGGGAGGCACACCGTCTCTTTTGGAAAAAGATGAACTTCTTCAAATTTTTAATGCCCTAAATTCTTCCTTCAACCTCTCTGAAATTCAGGAAATCACTTTAGAATGCAACCCAGAAGACATCACTTTACCCCAATTACAAACTTGGTTGGAACTAGGCATTAATAGACTGAGCATTGGAGTTCAATCTCTCAACGATACTGAATTGCAGTTGATGAATCGAAATCACCTTGCTGAACAATCCAAAAAATCTGTTCAACTAGCCGTAGAAACTGGATTTCAAAACCTAACCTTAGATTTAATCTACGGAACTCCCTGGAAATCAATTCAGGAATGGGAAAACGAACTTCGGTGGGCGCTAACCTCCGGAATAAACCATTTATCTGCTTATGCATTAACGGTAGAACCTAAAACTGCATTGGCAAATCAGGTCAAGAAAAAACAAGTTCAAGAACCCGCAGATGAACGAATGGCTGAAGATTTTATGCTCTTGCAAAAATTGATGCTAGAATTTGGCTGGGATGCATACGAAATCAGCAATTACTGCAAGCCTGGACACAGATCAAAACACAATTCCAATTATTGGAAGGGATCACCTTATTTAGGATTTGGGCCATCGGCACACTCGTTTGATGGCGAACTTACTCGAAGTTGGAATATCAGCAATAATGCTCTTTACATTGAAGGAGAAAAAACAGGTTTCCCATCGGTAGAAATCGAGAACCTAAACTCAATTGAGCGTTGCAACGAACTCATTATGACCAAATTAAGAACCAGCGAAGGACTTCAAACGAGCGATTTAGGAGTATGTTCAGAAAAATTCAAATCCAGTAATATTCATTTTTTAAAAACCGCAGCTCTAAACGGTTGGATTACAGAATACGAGGAATCCATATCCCTTACAAATGATGGAAAACTTATATCAGATTATATAATTTCAGAATTGATGTTAATTGATTGATTTTTTTACAGTTCCTATACAACGAAAAGATAATTCAATACGTCATATACCATATTTTTGTATAACAAATAAATTAAACACAAAATCCATGAAATCATTGCTACGCATTTTGTCATTGTCCTTATTACTATTATTTGTAGGTACTTCTTCGGCTCAGTCTAAGGTTGGTTTTTCAACTCAAACTCAGTGCTTAACCGTTTATGCAAGCCCCTATTATTATGATAGTTGCGAGAGCATATCATGGTCAGTAAGTAACACCGTTATTGGTAAAACTAGTAGTTTAAAATATACCTTTTCTACCGCCGGTACCTATACTTTGTGTATGAAGGTTGTAAACAATTGCAAAAGGTGGGACACTACCATTTGTCAACAAATAAAAGTTGCTGCTTGTCCGTGTGATACCACAAAAGTGGTAATGTCAGTGACAAAAGACACTGCAACTTGCGGAAAATACAAGTTTAACGTAACTCCCAAAAACAGTGCAAATTCCAGCTTGAAATACACTTACAGTTGGGATTTTGGAAACGGTTCAACTTCAAGCAACGCTGATCCTTCACAAACTTATTCAACAGATGGCACTTACAAGACCTGCGTAACGGTGAAATGGACCTTAAATAGCACTACGAGTTGCTCTAAAACAGTTTGTGAAACCATCTCAGTAAAATGTTCTACTCAAACAAAAAAGTGCGACTGGAGTAAAACAAAAATTAACATAACCAACAAATGCAATGCATTTAGATTTGAGGCAGGACCTTCTGATTCTTGTATTTCATACTATTGGGTTTTAGATAATACCAAATACAAAGGCAACGTTATTGACCATAAATTCAGCACGAAAGATTCTCAAAATTATTGCTTGATTGCCTACAATTCTTGTTTGCAATGCGATACCACCATTTGTGGGGTGGTATATAATGATTGTCTTCCTAAGGTTTGCAATTGGTCAAATTATCAATTGAGTACAGGTTATGCCAACGTAAAAGATTCTTGCGGTAAAATTGTGATGGAAGCAACTGCAATCAAAGATTCTTGTATTCGCATTGATTTTTATTGGGGAAATACCTTAATTGAAAATAAGCGTGGATGGTCAACCAGAGTTACTAAAAATGGAAATTATCCGTTTGGGTTTAGATATGTAAATAAGTGCACTGGCTGCGACACCACCATTTGGAAATATGCCGTAGTTAATTGTTTTGAAAAGACTAAATGTACATGGCCAACCAATATGGGCTTCAAAGTGGCAATGACCACCTGCCCGAAATTAAAAATTGGCATCAATGAATTTGATGATTCTTGTTTCCAAATCACAGCTGTTGTCAACAACACAATCATTAAACCACTTGCAAATAATTACAGATATTACGAATACACCCTAACTCAAAATGGTAAGTATTCCATTTGTTTGAATTTCAAGAATTTATGCACAGGCTGCGACACTACCATTTGCACAACATGGTCAACAGATTGTATCAAGACTACCAAATGTGATTGGAGCAGATTTGATTTTTCTTATGGTAACAGATGCAGAACTTACAGTTTTGAATCTACTCTTCCCAAGGATTCGTGCATTGTTCAGAAAATGAAAATTGTGAGCGGAAACACGGTGATCTATTTTGAAACTGGAACCAATCACACGTTTACTTTCAAAGAAAACGGTTACTACAACGTTTGCTTCTGGGCGAAAAATGAGTGTTTGAATTGCGATACTTGGATTTGCCAAACAGTTTATGTGAATTGCAAAGACTCAACACCAATAAACAAATGTATCCTGCAAGGTAAAGATTTTGGTGTGCATACATCAGCTAATGACTCATGTGTCAAGATTTTTGAAGCCCCTTATTTCGCCAATGGATGCGTAAAGTACAAGTGGTACATTGAAGGTTCTAGCACTATAAAAACATCAAGAGTGGTTGATTATAGATTCCCTGCATGGGGTGCTTATATGGTTAAATTAATAATGACTGATACCTGCCACAAGTGTGACACAGCAATTACTAAGGTTGTTGGTGTTTATTGCGGTAAAGCTTCTACTCAAGATTTAGAATCTAAATTGTGGCAACCACAACCCAATCCGGCATTCGATAACATCACTTTCAATAACAATGAAGCTCTAAAAATTGAATTGCTTAATTCTTTGGGACAAATCATTTTGACTAAAGACATTCAAGCTGAAGAGGCTTTGTATGTAGGAGATATTTCAACCGGAACCTATTACATCCGATTGATAGGAGCAGACAAAAACGCTTCCTATGTATTAATAAAACAATAAGTTAGCAATCCTGACATGCGTCATAGATTCTGCTCACTTTTGTTTGTAACTTTGCATCATAAGAATTAGTCAGTTATGTCTAGACAAACCAACAACAATATTTTGGTGCCTACCGATTTTTCGGATGTGGCCGAATGCGCTGTAAAGCATGCAATCAACGTAGCAAAAGCCTACAAGAATGAAATTACTTTGATGTATGTCATAGAAGAAGGACTTTTGGGTAGTATTTTCTCTAAATCACAATCTGATTTGTTGAAAGACGCTATGCAAACCAAGCTTCAAGTACGTGCTGAAGCCATAGCTAAAGAAACCGGTATTAAGGTGTCTACAAGAATTGGATCTGGTAAAGTATATAAAGCTGTTGCGGAGACTGCAAACATTGAAAAATACGACTCAATCATTATGGGGAGTCATGGTGCTAGCGGATTGGAGCGCATTGTTGGGTCTAATGCTTCAAGAACCATTCAATATGCGGAAGTACCCGTGGTTGTAGTGAAGAACTCTACCGTTTCTTCTGATGGATACAAGAAAATTGTTATGCCGTTTGATTTGACCATTGAATCACGTCAAAAATTAGATTGGGGAATCAATATTGCGCAAAAATTCAATTCTGAAATTCACATTGTTTATACCCGTCCAGATGATGAATACCTCAGCAACAGAATGTTGGCCAACATAAAATTGGTTGAATCTGCTTTGAACACTCATAAAGTGAAATACAAGCTTTATGAATTTAAAGATTCTTTGCTTGACAACTTTGCAACGGAAGTACACAATTACGCCAACATCACTGATGCCGATTTGATTGTTGCCATGACACACATGGAAAAAGGAATCAGCGATTTAATTATTGGTACCATGACCCAGCAGCTCGTAAATAGAGCCGGTAAGGTGGCCGTTATGTGCATCCACCCTACCGAAACTGGATTCAGCTACGACTATTAAAAATCTAAAATAATTCCAATGGTTGGGAGCACTGTTCCGGATTCATTTGGAAGAAATTCAGACTTATAGCTGTTCGGATTGTTGGGGTCTTTGATTAAATTACCCTGATTGTCTTGAGCAGCTATAAGTGTTTCTGGGCCATAGAACTTCGCGTTGAAGAAGTTCTGAATGTCAAAATACAAGTCTAAAGACCACTTCTTTTTATACCAAACCTTGTCTACACGAATATCGAACTGATTGAAATTGCTCAATCGTGCTGAATTCAAACGGTTGTAATCTGGAAGTGCTATTCCTCGTACATCCCAATATTGAGTTTGCATACTTCGAGCAATATCATCAGGAGTATACGGTCTACCCGTAACAAACCTCCATTTTGCACCAATTTCCCAATTTTTCTTGAGTTTTTTACCCGCTGTCAAACTCACTGTATGTCTAGAGTCCCATGAACTCTCTACAAATTTTCCGCGCTTGTCTTCAAATTGAGACCATGCCAACGTGTAACTGGCAATTCCATAGAGTCCTGTTCTTGATCTTCTTTGAATTAAAAACTCAGCCCCGTAAGCACGTCCTCTACCAAAAGAACTCACAGGCTCATTTCCAACTACTGCAAAATCAACCCCCAAATTAGCCAAACTGATACTATCGTTCAACGCAAACGGATAATTTGAATAGTGCTTGTAAAAACCCTCAACCGTAATTTTGGTCTCTTGCCCTTTGTTGTATTGAAATCCCGCAGCAACCATGCGATTTCTGATATAATCAATACGATCTCTATTTACCAAGGTGTTTCCAACTCTATATCCAATAATAGAATAAGTTGGTAATTGATGGAATTGACCTACATTGGCGTTGAAGTAAATATTTTTTGCAACAGGAACTGAGGCAGATAAACTCACGGTTGGCTGTCCTAATGGATTGCGGGTATTTTTTCCGTAGTTAGCTCCGTCAAATCTCAATCCACCAGAAATCAAAGTCCCTTTAAAGTCGCCCGAAAGCCTTCCGAAGGCGCTGTATTTAAATCCTTCCAAATTGCTTTCAAAATCTATTTTTTGAACCCCAAATGGAGTCACAATATTTGCCAAATTATCAATACCGTATTGAGCGTATTCGGAGCCACCGCCAACCATCCATTTCCAACGGCGGGTTTTACCAGAATGTTCCACTCTTAGTTTGTTTTCCTCTTCGGTGCTGACGTAGTTTAGAATCAAATTCTCCGGTTTGCTATCGTCATTGTCTCTGTACTTGTTGGTTTCGTTGTACAACATGTTTCTCGACAAAAACACCTGTGTTTTTGTGCGCTTACCCAAATGCGTATAAACGGTTCCAAAGGCATAATTCCATTGATTGTAATCAGGCAGATAACCTAGAATATACTTGTTCGACTTCAACTGAAGACTATCAGTAATTCTATCGTTTACGCCGGTATTTAATCGAAAGAAATCAAAGGCCCCTACTACAATTACCGCCAATTTATCGCGCTTACCAAGATCAACGTTTAATTTACCTTGATAATCAATAAAATTAGGCAAAAACGGCAATCCTAAAAGCGAAAACAACCCTTGCAAGTAGCTCTGACGAGCAGAAAAGATGTAGGTTGCTTTTTTACCAATGGGCCCGTCAGCAGTAAGTCCTAAATCGGAGCTACCTAAGGTAAAACGGTATTTCCCTTTTTGTTTATTGCCTTCAATTTGCTGAAATTCAAGCACAGAGCTCAATCCGTTGCTATAATTTAAGGGGAAAGCTCCAGTACTCAGATTTACACTTTTAATAAAGTTTACGTTTAAAAGTCCAACAGGTCCGCCGGTACTCCCTTGAGTTTGAAAGTGATTAATCACCGGAATTTCAATTCCGTCTAGATAAAATTTATTTTCCGATGGAGCACCACCCCTAATTACCACATCATTTCTGAAGCCGGGAATGCTTATCACGCCTGGCAAAGACTGAATGATTTTGGATATATCTCTGTTGCCACCTGGATTACGTTCAATTTCACGAATAGAAAGCTCTTGAGAGGACAAAGGCGATTCAGCGCTTCTTTTTTGGAGGGAAGATTTGCGAATACTAACCTCACCAATGGCATCGATAGATTCTTCACGAATCAACTCAATGGTTACAGGAAGCTGTTTATCAAAAGTAAATAGTTGTTCGTAACTATTGGCCGATTTAAATCCGGTTGCTTCGGCCGTTACCGAATAGAAACCGGGCTCTTTGATGGTGATGATAAACTTCCCTTCCTTGTCTGAAGTGGCTGAATAATCGGTTTTGTAAATACTCAATTTAGCTCCAGAAATGGGAAGATTGTCATCTGCACTTACCACCACCCCTTTGATTTCTAGGCCCTGAGCCTGAACTCCTGATGCGAAGAAACACGCAAACAGGATAAAGAACACGTACTTTTTCATCGATACTTTTAACTCTATGACAGATAAACATACTGTTAAAGATTTTGTTTAATCTTTATCTTAAAAATTTAACAAAATAAATTCCGACGAAAATGTAAAAAGAGGCTATCAGTCACTTTAAAGGCACGTCAAAAAACCGTAACTTTGCATTTTTCAGTTATGTTTGGAAATATATTAGGCGGAATCGCCAAGATCTTCGGTGGGAGTGCACACGAAAAGGCCTTGAAAGAGGTTCAGCCCGTGGTTGACGCCATCAATGAATACTACAATTCTTATTCTACTTTTAGCAACGATGAGCTCCGTGGGAAAACTGCCGAGTTCAAAAGTAGAATTTCAGAACACTTAAAAGAAATTGATAATCAGTTACTTGATATTCAAAATCAGATAAAAGAATTAGGCAATGATGCCATAGATCAGAAAGAACAGCTTTTCAAGGAAGTCGCTGATCTAGAAAAAAGCAGAGATGCCAAATTGGAAGATGTTTTGAAAGATCTTCTTCCTGAGGCATTTGCCACAATCAAGGAGACGGCCCGCAGATTTGCTGAAAATGAAGTCGTTTCTGCCACCGCTACCCCCTTAGATCGTGAATTGGCCACTACAAAACAGCACATTCAAATTAGCGGTGACCAAGTTCAATACGCTAATGAATGGCTTGCAGCAGGAGGTAAAATCAAATGGAACATGGTACATTACGATGTTCAGTTGATTGGAGGTTATGCTTTACACAACGGCAATATCGCGGAAATGGGAACGGGTGAAGGTAAAACCTTGGTTTCTACTCTACCCGCTTATTTAAATGCCCTTGGCGGTCGTGGTGTGCACATGGTAACAGTTAATGATTACCTCGCTCGTCGTGATGCCGAGTGGAACATGCCTGTTTTTAATTTCTTGGGACTTACAGTTGATTGTTTGGAATACCACCGTCCTAACAGCGAAGAGCGCCGCAAAGCCTACCAAGCTGATATCACTTACGGTACAAACAATGAATTTGGTTTCGACTATTTGCGAGACAACATGGTGCACGAACCCAATGAATTGGTTCAAGGAAAACATCATTATGCTATTATTGATGAGGTAGATTCTGTATTGATTGACGATGCTAGAACCCCTTTGATTATTAGCGGTCCAACTCCTCGTGGAGATATTCAGCAATTTGATGTTCTTAAACCCCGCATTCATGCATTGGTTGAAGCTCAAAAGAAATATGCTACCCAGTGCTTGTCTGATGCCAAGCGTTTGATTGGCGAGGGCAAAGACGGCCCTCTTGAAGGCGACGGTGGATTGGCCTTGTTCCGAGCACACCGAGCGCTTCCCAAAAATAGAAATTTAATCAAATTCTTGGGTGAATCTGGTATGAGAAGTTTGCTTATCAAAGTGGAAAACCACTACTTAGCAGACCAACAAAAAGAGATGCCAAAAGCAGATGCACCTCTGTTTTTCACCATCGATGAAAAATCCAACTCCGTTGATTTGACGGATAAGGGAATTGAAATGATCACTCAAGGGGGTGAAGATCCCCAGTTCTTTGTGTTGCCTGATGTAGGTTCCGAGATGGCAGAAATTGAGCGCAGCTCAGCATCCCCCGAAGAAAAAACTCAAAGAAAAACTCGCTTAATGCAAGAGTTTTCTGAAAAAAGCGAACGCATCCACTCTGTTCATCAGTTATTGAAAGCCTACACCTTGTTTGAACGCGACGTTGAATACATTTTGCAAGACAGCAAAGTAAAAATCGTAGACGAACAAACCGGTCGTGTAATGGATGGTCGTCGATACAGCGACGGACTACACCAGGCCATTGAAGCGAAAGAAAACGTTAAAGTTGAAGCCGCAACGCAAACCTATGCAACGGTTACTTTGCAAAACTACTTCCGTATGTACCATAAATTATCGGGTATGACGGGTACCGCGGAAACGGAAGCACAAGAACTTTGGGATATTTACAAATTGGGTGTGAAGGTAATTCCAACCAATCGCCCGATTGCTCGTATTGATAAAGAAGATTTGGTTTACAAAACCAAGCGCGAAAAATACAACGCTGTTATAGATGAAATTGTTGCCATGACCGAACAAAAACGTCCGGTTTTGGTGGGTACAACCTCAGTTGAGGTGAGTGAATTGCTTTCCAGAATGTTAAAGCTTCGTGGAATCAAACACAACGTATTGAATGCCAAACAGCATCAGAAAGAAGCTGAGGTTGTTGCTGATGCAGGTTTGCCCGGAGCAGTTACCATTGCAACCAACATGGCAGGGCGTGGTACGGATATCAAAATTTCTGACGAAGTTAAAGCGGCTGGTGGATTGGCCATCATTGGTACAGAAAGACATGAAAGTAGACGCGTAGACAGACAGTTGCGCGGTCGTGCTGGACGTCAAGGAGACCCTGGAACGTCTAGATTCTATGTTTCTTTGGAAGATGATTTGATGCGCATTTTCGGATCAGAAAAAGTGGCCAACTTCATGGATAAATTTGGATACAAAGAGGGTGATGTAATTGAGCACTCTTGGATGACCAAAACCATTGAACGCAACCAAAAGCGAATGGAGCAAAACAACTTTGGAATTCGTAAACGTTTGTTGGAATACGATGACGTGATGAATCAGCAAAGAAGTAGCATCTATCGTATTAGGAGAAATGCCTTGTTTGGCGACAAACTGAGCATTGATTTGCGAAACATGTTAGAAAATTGGTCTGTTGAAACCATTTCACAAGCCAAAAACAACAACTATAGTTTTGAAGAATTTGAAATGGAAGTCATTCGCACGCTTGCAATGGCACCCCCATTCGATGAAGCAACGTACAACAGCAGCAAAGAAGAGAAGTTGGTTGACCTGCTTTTTGATGGTTTGACCCAACAATATCAACAGAAATCCGAGCAATTAGCAGCGCAAGCGCTCCCTGTATTTTCACAAATTAGAGAAGCCCAAGGCGATAGAATTGAAAATGTAGTGGTACCTATGACTGACGGAATCCATAACTTCCAAGTTACAGTTCCAATGCAAGCAGCATTAGATTCGGGTTGTGAATCAATGGTTCGCGATTTTGAAAAGTCTGTTACTTTACAATCTATTGATGAAGAATGGAAAGAGCATTTGCGCGAGCTTGACGAATTAAAACAAAGTACCTCAAACGCTCAATACGAACAAAAAGACCCATTGCTCATTTACAAAATTGAAAGTTTTGAGTTGTACGGTCAAATGTTGCAAAGGTTGAATCAAAAAATTCTGGGACTGCTGTTCAGAACTCGAATTTACACCGAAGGAGAAGTGAGTGAGGCAAGAAATACTCCCCGCCGTGACAACCCAAGAGTAGTAGCATCGAAAGAAGAAACCACTTCAACAGGGTCTTCCTCTGAAACTGAACAACGCACAGTTCCTACCCAAAACCCCATCAAAAATGAAATGAAGGTCGGACGCAACGACCCTTGTCCTTGCGGAAGTGGTAAGAAATTTAAGCAATGTCACGGGAAGGAGTAAAACGCACTTTTAGTAAAGCCAAAGAACACGAAGATTATTATTGGGAAAACGGATTTTGCGTTTTCACTGAGCGTTTTTTAGCTAAAAAAAAGCAGTGCTGTGGCAGTGGCTGTCGGCATTGTCCGTATTTGCCCAAACATGGCGCAGGCAGTCTAACATTAGACCCTGAAGTTCTCAAAAAGTTGTAAACATCTACAAGCTAAGGCCTTCTTATTTCGTAAATTTGCCGAGTGAATTCACCTATTCGTTCAGCACTTATCTCAGTTTTTTATAAAGACGGATTAGAGCCCATTGCAAAGGCTCTTCATCAAAAAAATGTAACCCTTTATTCCACCGGAGGAACCAGAAAGTTTATTGAAGATCTTGGACTTCCTTGTGTAGCCGTTGAAGATATCACTGGTTACCCTAGCATTTTAGGTGGACGTGTAAAAACCTTACACCCAAAAGTGTTTGGAGGTATACTTGCTCGCAGAGAATTGCAATCTGACATGCAAGAAATCTCTCAATACGAGATTCCTTTGTATGATTTGGTAATCGTTGATCTTTATCCCTTTGCTCAAACGGTGGCTGACGGAGGTACTGAACAAGAGATTATCGAAAAAATAGATATTGGCGGTGTTTCATTGATACGCGCTGCGGCAAAGAATCATGCACATTGTTGTATTGTGGCCGACAAAAAAGAATATACACAATTTTTATCAGATTACCAAACAGGTAACGGCTCTCTATCCCTTGATCAACGCAAATCCTACGCAGGAAAAGCCTTTGCCGTTACCGCTCAATACGACGGACAAATAGCTGATTGGTTTGCGGGTCACACCACTACCCCTTTGCGCTACGGTGAAAATCCTCATCAAAAAGCGCATTTTACCGGAAATTTAGATCAATTATTTGACAAAATACAAGGTAAAGAATTGAGCTACAACAACTTACTTGATGTAGACAGCGCTGTTAATTTATTAAATGAATTCAATGAAAATGAAGGATCTACTTTTGTTATCATTAAACACAACAACGCTTGCGGTGTTGCGACAAGGCCAACAGTTTTACAAAGTTGGACAGACGCATTAGCCTGTGACCCAGTAAGCGCATTTGGCGGCATACTTGCATGCAACCATGCTATTGACTCTGAAACGGCACACCAATTAAATAATTTGTTTTTTGAAGTATTGATCGCTCCTTCTTATTCTGAGGAAGCTCTCCAAACATTGAAAGCGAAAACCAATAGAATCATTCTTCGTTCTAAAGACCTGAAGGAAGTTCAACAAACCATTTACAGAACAGCTCTGAATGGCACCTTGATTCAAGAGCGTGACAACGCCACCGAAACACGTGAAAATATGACCGTAGTTACACATGTTTCGCCTACAGAACAAGAATATCAAGATTTAGAATTTGCCGTAAAACTGGTTAAACAAACCAAGAGCAATACCATTGTATTGACCAAAAATGGACAACTACTTGCAAGCGGAACGGGACAAACCAGCCGCGTTGATGCTTTGGTTCAAGCCATTGATAAAGCCAATAAATTTGGGTTTGACTTAAAAGGGGCGGTAATGGCGAGTGATGCATTTTTCCCATTTCCTGACTGCGTTGAAATTGCAGACAAGGCAGGAATCACTGCTGTAATTCAACCTGGTGGCTCTATCAAAGATCAAGAGAGTATTAATTACTGCAACGACCACAATATGGCCATGGTCACAACAGGTGTTAGACATTTTAAACATTAATCAACTTTGGCATAATTTTAGCAAAGTAGATTTACGCACATGTATCAGATAGTTCGATTTATATTATTTCTTTTGTCGCCCGAAAGGGCGCATGAAGTGGCTCTCAGCCTTATGGAAGCTGCTTTTCGCATTCCAGTTTTAAACAGTCTGATGCGCATCTATGTCAAACCCGTCGGTAGTAAACCCGTTGAATTTGCGGGAATTACCTTCCCCAATATTGTGGGACTAGCAGCAGGATTTGATAAAGATGCTAAACATTTAAATCTTTGGAAAGATTTGGGTTTTGGTCACGTGGAAGTCGGAACCGTTACACCCGTTGGACAAACCGGAAACCCCAAACCCCGTTTATTTCGTTTGGTTCAAGACCAAGCCATTATCAACAGGATGGGCTTCAACAACCAAGGTATTGATTCTATGGTTGAACGTTTGAAAAAACGTCCAAAAGGGTTAATTGTTGGAGGAAACATTGGTAAGAATAAAGAAACTCCCAATGAATTTGCCGAAGATGACTACATCATTTGTTTCGAAAAAATCTACGACCACGTTGATTACATCACAGTCAATGTTTCCAGCCCCAATACACCCGGGCTTAGGGATTTACAAACCGAAGCATTTTTGGTTCCACTTTTTGAAAAATTGAACCAAATAAGATCTCAACGCAGCACATTTAAACCCATTTTAATCAAAATTGCTCCTGATTTTCAATTGAGTGGATTGAAAAAATTGGTTGCTGTTATAAAAAAACTCAATGTTCAAGGGGTTATTGCTACTAACACAACCATTTCTAGAGATGGATTGAATACCAACCACGATGAACTAGAGAAAATTGGTGCGGGTGGATTGAGTGGTTTACCCTTATTCGAAGCCAGCAATGCCATACTTGCTAGTTTGAGCATCGAACTTGGCAGCAAGATTCCTCTTATTGGTGTAGGGGGTATTTTCAACGGTGATGATGCCACTGAAAAACTCATGCGCGGTGCTAGCCTCCTTCAAGTATACACTGGTTTCATTTATGAAGGACCACGAATTGTGCGAAACATATTGAAAGACATCCAATACGAAAACTAACCATGAAACATACGGGAATAATTATTGTTTCTGTTGCGCTGCTTCTTTTCACCACGGCTGCTCAACCAAAACCCAAATTATCCCGATTAGAAATCCCTCAGCGCGGTCCGAACGAAAAAATCATTCAACACACCGGCTACGCCACCTCTTACAATCATCAACACCACCAACCCAATTGGGTGGCGTACGAACTTTTTGCTAAACGCTTATTATCAGTTACTGAAAGAAATAACCGATTTACTCAAGACCCCATGGTAAAGCCCCCCACCTGCCTCAGCGCAGACTATACTAAATCAGGTTATGATCGTGGACATCTTGTACCAGCGGCAGATATGCTTTGGGACGAAGACGCCATGAGGGAAAGTTTCTACATGAGCAATATTTCACCGCAATTGCCCGGATTCAATCGCGGCATTTGGAAAGTTCTTGAAGAAAAAGTCCGCGACAAGGCTCGATCTGGCTCACATTTATTTATTTGCGCCGGTCCACTTTTGGGGGATACTTTGAAGAGACACATTGGCGTAAGAAACGCCGTTACTATTCCCGATTATTTTTTCAAAGCCATCGTTGATACTGTGGGCATAGACCGAGGAATCGCTTTTATCATTCCCAATCAATCAAGCAAGGCTCCCCTACTTTCGTTTGCCGTTCCCATTGATGATCTCGAAGCAATCCTATCGCGAGACCTCTTCCCTGCTCTTGACGATGAAATTGAAATGAAAATAGAAAGAGTTATTGGATTTAAAAACTTTTAAACCCGTTTACAAACTAAACTCCGGACTACCTGAAGCATACCAATTGCCGTTCCATTCTATCAACTCAAAACGAAAATTGTAGGCAATTTTTCTTCGTTTCAATTTAAATTCAATACGCCATACCGGTAAAATTCCTTGATTTCGGTACGAAATGTACTGCGTGGAATTAAATTCCATCTGTTTGTAAAAAAGACCTTGTTTGGAAGCTTTTTTGCGGATTTTTTTGATTCCATTGAGAAAACGATACCGATAATTCATGTACTGGCCATGCACAATTACATCGGGTGTAATTGTATCTACCATGCGAACCATGATTAAAAAATCAGATTCTGGCATAAGTCCGAATCCGAGTGGTGCTTTTTTATCGAAGCACCAAAGCATCAGACTATCAATACTTTGAGAAATCGATTGAAAAGCCTGAGGGTTTGGAATATGCGTTGAATCATGGGTATTTGCAAATTTTGCCGATGAAGTCCCAACAAAAGACGCTAGAAAAACGACTAAAATCCACCAAACCTTCCGAACTTTGAACTGTATGCGCCTTGGCATACCGCTAAACTACAACATTCTCATGAATTCCAATAATCCGCCCAACGCTCTTATTTCCTGTAAAAGTCCATACTTACAACAACACGCCTACAATCCGGTGGAATGGCAACCCTGGAGCGATCAATCATGGTCATCTGCAAAGAGTCAAAATAAGTTGGTTTTGGTGAGCATTGGTTACAGCACCTGTCATTGGTGCCATGTCATGGAGAGGGAAAGTTTTGAAGATCATCAAACTGCCGAAATCATGAATTTGGCTTTGATCAATATCAAAGTTGACCGAGAAGAACGTCCAGATATTGACATGGTTTACATGGATGCTTGCCAATTGATGACGGGAAGAGGTGGTTGGCCATTGAATGTCATCTGCCTTCCTGATGGGCGACCCATTTATGCAGGCACGTATTTCCAAAAGCCGCAATGGCAACAAATTGTCTTGCAATTATCTACTCAATACCAAAGTGATCCTGAAAAATTCTTGGAATATGCTGATAAGTTCATGGAGGAATTGAATAAAATGAATGCTCAACCCAAAGTGTTGGGAGATTTGCAAATTTCCAAAATGATGGCAGCGGAGATTTTTGCAAAATATGCAGAAGATATAGATTGGGAAGAGGGTGCAAAAAAACGCGCACCGAAATTCCCCGTGCCCATCCAATTTGAATATACCTTCGATTATTTCTTGGCATCGAATGACCCTACAGCAAAAGACTATCTCCAATTGAGTTTGCTAAAAATGGCCAATGGCGGAATTTACGACCACGTAAGGGGTGGCTTCTACCGATACAGCACCGATGCAAAGTGGTTTGCTCCCCATTTTGAAAAAATGCTCTATGACAATGCACAGTTGATTGGACTTTATTCTCGGGCATTTGCTTGGAGTCAAGCCGATATTTTCAAACAAGTAGCTGAACAAACCATCGATTTTTGCATCCGAGAACTTAAAGATAAGAATGGCGGATTTTACTCAGGATTGGATGCCGACTCCGATGGAATTGAAGGAAGATATTACACTTTCACGTCCCAAGAATTAAAAGAGACCCTCAACGAAAAAGAATTTGAATGGCTAAGTCATTGGTCTAATATTAAGGAAGATGGGAACTGGGAACATGAGTTGAACATCATTCATGTAAATAAGGCTCCCTTGCAAGTGCTTGAAGATGTAAAAATTTCGGCTGAAGAATATCATTCATTGAAGTTTTCGGTATTGGGGAAATTGTTTAATGCGCAGGCCACGAGAAACAGACCTTCACTTGATTACAAAATCATCGCTTCTTGGAACGGATTGATGCTTAAGGGTCTTTGTCGTGCGGGGAAATTCCTAAATACACAATACATCGAGGAAGCCATTGATTTGGGACATTGGATAAAATCTACTCTTATTAAGGACCACAAAATTTATCGCATTCACGCGCAGGGTGAAACTTATACCGAAGGATTTTTGGAAGATTATGCTTCTATTTCATTGGGATATATTGAACTTTTCAAAGCCACACTTGATGATAACTGGTTAAAATTAGCCCAAGAATTGGCAGATCGCGCCATTGAATTGTTCTACCAAAAAGATCAGGGAATTTTCAATTTTACATCGTCAGATGCAGAAAAATTAATCATCAAAAAGTCTGATTCTACCGATGATGTCATTCCCGGTAGCAACACCATGATGGCCGAAGTTTTGTATTTCTTGTTTACTCATACATCTAAATTAAAGTACAAAGAGATTTTTGATGTTTTGATTATGCCAATGGCTCAGCATATTGAAAAGTTTCCGGGTTGGTACAGCGGATGGGCAAGACTACACAATATGTTGACTTATGGAGATGCTCACATTATTGTTAGAGGAGACCTTAAGTTACCAAGCCACGACCAACTTGCTCATTATCCTTCTTGGATGAGTATTACAAATGAAAACAGCGGCCAAGAGGGATATTATATCTGCTCTGTTGACCGCTGTTTTGAACCCGTTCAATCTTGGGAACAAGTTGAAGAACTATTGGATGAACTTTTCAGTATAGACTGAAGATCAAGTGATTTATAATGCCTTAACTTCGGTAACTAGTTTTTGAAGACTGTCTTTGGCATCTCCAAACAACATTCCGCATTTAGGGTCAAAGAAAAGCGCATTTTCGATGCCCGCGTAACCTGACTTCATGCTTCGTTTTAGAACCACTATTTGCTTTGCATTGTCTACATCTAGTATTGGCATGCCGTAAATAGGACTTGTCGGGTCATTTTTCGCAGCCGGATTTACCACGTCATTGGCACCCACAACCAAAACAACATCGGTGGTGGCAAACTCAGGATTGATTTCTTCCATTTCAATCAGTTTGTCATACTCAACGTTACTTTCAGCTAGCAATACGTTCATGTGGCCAGGCATACGTCCTGCAACTGGATGAATGGCGTATTTCACATCTACCCCTTCCTCTAAAAGAATGTTTTCTAATTCGTGACAAACGTGTTGGGCTTGAGCAACTGCTAATCCGTAACCAGGAACAATCACTACTTTTTGAGCGTATTTCATCATGATAGCCACGTCAGTAGCTTGCACTTCTCGAACACTTCCTGTAACTGCAGCGCCTGATGAACTTGAGTTTGAACCTGCCATTCCAATGAGAACATTGGTTAATGAACGATTCATTGCCTTACACATCACCACAGTCAAAATGGTTCCTGCCGATCCAACCAAAACTCCACCCATCAACATGACATTGTTATCGTATAAGAATCCGCCGCAGGCGGCAGCAACACCCGTAAATGAGTTTAGCAAAGAAATTACCACCGGCATATCTGCCCCCCCAATAGGAAAAACAAATAGCAATCCATAAACAACGGCAACGATCATGGTCAAGTAGAAATAGGTCAATGATCCATGTCCACCAGAAATCTGAGCTTCGCCATAAGTCACCCAAGCTGCACCCAAAATAATGATCAGAATTACCGCATTGATGTATTGCTGTCCCGCGAAGCGGAAATCACCAATTTTACCATTCAATTTACCCCAGGCAACAATACTTCCCACGAAAGAGACGGTACCTATGATCAAACCGGCAATAATAGGAATAAACATTCCCAAAGAGATACCGGCATTAACATGTTGCCATTCAATGATAGAAATCAACGCAGCGGCTAATCCTCCCATACCGTTAAACAAGGAAACCATTTCAGGCATAGCGGTCATTTGTACACGCTTTGCCATCAAAGTTCCCACTACAGTTCCCAAAAGTATGGCCCCCATGATGAGTCCAAAATTGGGAATAAGATAAAAGCCATTTTCGCCAATGAATAGGGTGCCAATCACGGCAACTGCCATACCAAAGGCAGCAACGAGGTTTCCTTTTCGGGCAGAATCTGCCTTACCCATCATTTTTAAACCCACTACAAATCCAACAGATCCGATCAGGTATGCAATTTCTTGTAAGTGATTCATGGTTTATTTCTTGGGCTTTTTCTTAAACATTTCCAACATGCGATCAGTCACCACAAAGCCACCAATCACGTTAAGTGTTCCAACAAGAACCCCTACAAATCCGACAATCAATGAGAAATAATCGTTAGAATCTGCATGTCCAAGTACAATAATGGCCCCAATCAATACTACTCCGTGAATGGCATTAGCACCGCTCATTAAGGGGGTATGTAATACAGATGGAACGTGAGAAATCAATTCTATACCTACAAAAACCATCAAAATAATGAGGTAGATATAGGTAATATTTTGTCCTATAAATTCAATAATAATGTTCATAAAACTAAGCCGTGTGAGAGATTAAACATCCTTGAACAATTTCATCTTCAAGGTTAAATTCGATGGTTCCTTTTGGTCCAATAAGTTTGAGAAGTTCCCAAATGTTTCGGGCAAACAACTCAGATGCATTGGAACTCAAACTCGATGGAAGATTTACAGAACCAATGATTTTTACGCCATTATGAACATAAATTTCGTTTGCCTTTGTTTGAGCGCAATTTCCTCCTTGTTCTGCTGCCATATCAACAATGATGCTGCCGTTTTTCATGAGCGACAATTGCTCATCGTCAATTAAAATGGGGGCTTTTTTTCCGGGGACCAATGCAGTGGTAATGACTAAATCTGCTTGAGCCAATGATTTGTTTACCGCCTCTCGTTGGGCCTTTCTGTATTCATCGGTTGCTTCTTTTGCATATCCACCTTCGCTTCCTACTTCAACTCCTTTAACTTCTATGAATTTTCCGCCCAAGCTTTGAACCTGTTCTTTGGTTTCCGGACGGACGTCTGTAGCTTCAACTACAGCTCCTAATCGTTTAGCGGTGGCAATAGCCTGCAATCCAGCAACACCCACACCAAAAATCAACACTTTAGCGGGTGTCACAGTTCCAGCGGCGGTCATCAACAAGGGAAAAATCTTATCTAGATGATACGCGCCTTCTATTACCGCCCTGTATCCGGCCAAGTTAGCCTGAGACGAGAGCACGTCCATAGACTGAGCTCTTGAGATTCTAGGAATTGCGTCTAACGAAAAAACAGACCATTTTTTGGCCTGTAATTGTTCCAGTAGTTCCGTATTGGAGCGGTGGTACACGTTAGAAATCCAAATTTTATTATCTGGAAGTTGGCTAAGTATGTCAGTGGTAGGTACGTTGATTTGAACGTACACATCTGCCAACTTTAAATCGTTGAAGGGCTTAATACTTGCACCTGCTGAGATGTAAGATTCATCGGAAAAATGGGCAGGCGCACCAGCGCCATTTTCTACCCAAACCTCAAAACCCATTTTCAGAAGATTTGCTGCAACGGTAGGTGTCATTGACACTCTGTTTTCAGCATCTCTTCTTTCTTTAAAAACTGATATTATCATGAAGTAAATTAATCTTTTGCGAATCGCAACGCGCCACCCCAAATTTGCATCCAGTACATACCTGAAGGCAATTGTTCAATGGAATAAGTGTTGTAATTATTCTCTGTCATGGGCAATCTCTTCAACATGAATGATTGTCCAACGCTATTAAACACGGGGAGTTCTTCGGGTGCAACGAAAGGGACCAAAGTAGGCACCAAACAACTGACGGTGATTTTATCAGATGAAGGATTAGGATGAACCGCGATGGCTTTTGATGTAAATTCTTCCACTCCCAACGGATTAAATCCCCCACTGCTTAGACCGTTGTATTTATCTCTAAATCTAACTTGATTTGGAACAAACTGATTTGTTGGACTCAATTGCCCTGAAACTTCCATCACGGGAATTTTTTCAGAAGTTGCCAACCATTGATAGATGATCTGTTTACGTGGAAATCCTTGTTTAAAAAACTGAGTTTCTATCGTATCTGTGCCATCTACAAAAGTTTTTACTCGAATCACGTCTGTATATTCTTTGTAAGGGGTTTTAATACTGCCCCACGCATCTACCACATTGGTTCTTTTTCCTGCTTGTTTAAAACTAAAGAGTTGTTGCCCAGGAATTGCAAAAGTAAACTTATAAGTGCTTACATCTGAATCGTTGTATTGAAGGGGAAACTGATAGATTTCATCTTCGTCTTCATACATGCTTGCTAATGGGATACCACTGTATGAATAACCTAACCCTTCTGCTTTGAAAACCGTATTTGAAGCACTGTAAAATGAATATACATTGGTAAAGGTTATTGGTCCGCCACCAATGGTGTCAGCCGTTTTCAAACCCGTTTGTCCGAAAAAATAAAACGCATACGGTGTTTTAGAAGCACTCTGATATTCTCTCAATTCTGAAGTTTGAGCTTCGATTGCAGAAAAATCCCACGATTGACTAGCTCCGTTTTTCATCCATCCAGATGGCAAATCTGTTGGTAAAGCTGTAGAAAAACGAATGGTATCTCCAGCTACTGGCATGGAGGATTTTGATATTGTAATTTGGCCTTTTGCGACGCTAATCAAACCCAACAACAGCCAAAGCATGGAGTGTTTTTTCATATTAATTCAAAGATAGTTATAAAACATCATAAAAAAATGTCGATTTTTGCAGTTCTATGGAAATTCGGTGGACTGCAAAATCACTTCCAAATCAAGAAATTGTAGCTCGGCTTTCCAAGGAATTGAACGTTTCTGAGCCCATGGCAACGATATTGGTGCAACGCGAAATTGACACCTATGACAAGGCAAAGAACTTCTTCCGACCAGCCCTGAGCGAATTGCATGATCCTTATTTGATGAAGGATATGGAATTGGCGTATAGACGAATTAAAGACGCCATTAAGGCTCAAGAATCTTTGATGGTTTATGGCGATTATGATGTTGACGGTACTACAGCCGTAAGTTTGGTTTATTCTTATTTTAAAACACTCAACCAAAATATTGAGTATTACATACCTGATCGTTACAAAGAAGGTTACGGAATTTCCAAAATGGGTATCGACCATGCTAAAGAAAATGGTGTAACCCTAATCATTGCTCTGGATTGCGGAATACGCTCGAATGAATTGGTTGATTATGCCAAATCCATAGGTATTGATTTCATCATCTGCGACCACCACCTTCCTGGTGCTGAACTTCCCAATGCCGCTGCAATTCTGAATCCCAAAAGAAAAGATTGCGACTACCCCTACAAAGAACTTTCTGGTGCAGGAATAGGATTTAAACTACTTCAAGGATATTCTAAACGTGAAGGATTTTCAGATGAGAAAGCCTTAGAATACATAGATCTAGTTGCCGTAAGTATTGCTGCCGATATGGTTGACATGCGCGGCGAAAATCGCATTTTGGCCTATTACGGACTTAAAAAGCTCAATGAAAATCCGTCTTTAGGACTTCAAGCGCTCATGGATGGCGGCCCTAAAAAACAATCTTATAGCATTCAAGACATCGTTTTTGGAATTGGCCCCAAAATCAATGCCGCAGGACGAATTTCCGATGCCAAAGCAGCGGTTAGAGTCCTCATCGAAACAGAATACACCAAAGCCATGCAATTATCGCGCGTGTTAAATGACCGCAACGATGAACGTAAGGAATTAGATACAGACATTACAAAGACAGCCATTGAATTGATCAATTCGCATCCTGACATGGCTAACCGAAGAAGCGTGGTTATAAAGGGTGATGAATGGCACAAGGGCGTGATTGGAATCGTTGCTAGCCGAATGGTTGAGCAATATTACAAACCCACCATTGTGTTTTCACTCAACGACGGAATGTTGACAGGCTCTGCCCGAAGCGTTAAAAACTTTGATATACATGAAGCAATCACTCAATGTTCTGATTTAGTGGAGCAATTCGGAGGGCACAAATACGCAGCCGGATTGAGCCTCAAGGCTGAGAATTTCGATGCATTTGTTGAGAAATTCGAAGGCATTGTTGCAAGAGATATCCAAAATGCCTCTTTAACACCTGAGGTTGAATACGATTTAGAAATTGACATTGACAGCATCACCCCAAATATGATGAAGCTCATAGGTCAAATGTCACCTTTCGGCCCCGGAAACCCCCAGCCTATTTTTATGTCTCAAGGACTAAAATCAAATAATAGTCCTAGAATATTAAAAGACAAACACCTCAAATTACAACTTCAACAAAACAGTCGTTTCATGATTGATGGAATTGGATTTGGATTGGCTGAGCAGCTACCCATTGTGACCAATGGTGCCATCTTCGATGCTTGTTACTGCATTGAAGAGAATTTCTACAACGGACAGGTTAAGCTTCAGTTGCGTTTGCGCGATTTAAGAAATACCCGCACATCGTAAATAGAATCTTTTTCGGAAGGGAAATACGCAATTTCCTTGTAATCTTCTAATAACTTCATATCATTTAATGGCATGGGAGCATCTCTGCGGGCATGGAAATTATCCCAAATCACCACCAAAGAATCTGGTAGCCAGTCATAACCAGGGCGTTTGTCTATGCTCCAAATATAAAATGTGGATGCCTCTTGAAGATTGCTTGCATTAAAAAATGGATCTAAATCCCGTTTAACATTGATTTGAGGAATTTGGTGAACCAAAGGTAAATGCTGATATCCTGCAGAATCAATGAAATTGAATGCTTTTTCCAAGTTTTGATTGCCGGGAAAACCCTGAATAGGAGCATTAGAGTTCCATTTCCACGGATAAGGCATTTGAGCACCTGGAAATGCAATAAAGAAACAACCCAAAGAGGTTAAAACTTTCAATGAGATATTGATCAATCTTACATCGTAAGACATCATTCTATGAATGGAAAATTGCGCAATCAATGCCGTTACTGGGGCTACAGCCATAAAAACCCGATGTAGCCCATGTGACCCCATAGTTCCGGTCCACCAAATGAAACTGTGCACAAATCCATATCCCAAGAAAAGCGGTAACCAGAGCCACAATAATAACTGACTCATTTCATGGGGAGTTTTATTCTTTAATCGTTGAATTACATATTGAATACACAAAAACAGGGCAAAAACAATAAGAATGGTGATCCAAATTCCGGTGATGTAACGTTGAGATTCTATGTAATGCAAAAAAGAGCCATGCCCGGGATCAAAAATGCCTTCTTTTTCAAATTTGATGTAAGGATTATGTGTTAAGAAATAATCCCATTCCTTTGTAATTAAAGCTCCTAGAATGGCAAAAACTACTGTTCCAGAGAACAACCAATATAAATTTTTCCATTGTTTGCGAGAGATCACATAGGGAACAATGCACGCAATCATGACTAAACCTTCACTCCTCACCAACGGCAAAAAGGAGGCAACAATCAAAGCCGTTTTGAATCTATGAGAAGCGAACAAGTACAAAATAATACTCAATACGAGGGCGTTGGTTGGTTCCGTAAGAGCTGAATAAACATTAGCTAAAACCACGGGTTGCATACCGACCAAAAGAATCAATGTCCAAGGATTTCTCATTCCCAATTTACGACCCGTCAAATAGGTCATCCAAGCAGCTCCTAGTGTAGCAATCATGTTGAGCATATAAACAGCATGAATGGAAACTTGAGCAAAAGGGGCGGCTAGAATGGTAAAAAATGGCTTTGCCCACAAATCGAGCATGAGCTCCGGATGTTTAAAACACCAACGAGCAAATAAATAATGATTCCAAGAGTCTTGTCCACCTGCTGGATCTTCGGCGGTGTATGCAACACCAAGATAAACCAGCGTTATTCCGAGCAGAGCTGTAATAGCAGCACTGGAATTTCTACGGACTTTAAAAAAGTTTGACCACAAAGAGTTTTGGGACATAAGGCGAAAATAAAAGAAAAGCCCCGAATTCGGGGCTTTTTTATAAAATTAAAAGTGTGTAATTTTAAATTAATAAGTACTCTTAACCAACATCATGTCATTGATGCGCTTTTCAGCGTGCTTAATAGCAGCAATTTGGTTGTTAATCTTATGATCAACGGCCATTTTGTTGATATCAAGAATGGTTTGGTAAATGTTCTCAGTTTGAGCTAAAGCTCTCTCTCTAACATACCCAGTGTATTCAGAATAAACGTTGATAAGTCCACCAGAATTAATTACAAAATCAGGCGCATAAATAATGCCCATTTCTTTTAATTTATCACCGTGAACTTTTTCATCTTCAAGTTGATTATTGGCAGCTCCGGCAATGATTTGACACTTTAATTTTGAGATGGTATTTTCATTTAAAATTCCGCCCAAAGCACAAGGTGCAAACACATCAACATCTAAACCAATCATATCGTCAATTGAAACTACAATAGCTCCAAACTCATTAGCTGCTTTTGCTAAAACATCTTGGTTGATATCGGCAACATATAGTTTAACACCCTCTTTGTGAAGGTATTCCAATAAATGCCAACCCACTTTACCAATTCCCAAAACGGCTACACTTTTTCCTTCGAGAGAATCTGTACCGTATGCGATTTTAGCAGAAGCCTTTATACCCATGTAAGTACCATAAGCAGTAACTGGAGAAGGATCTCCGCCGCCACCCATAGATTCAGGTAATCCTACCACGTGATCTGTTTCCATTTGCACGTACTCCATATCTTTGGTGGTTGTTCCTACATCTTCAGCGGTAATGTATTTACCGTTTAAATTGTTGACAAAACGACCAAATTTCCTCATTAAAGCTTCACTTTTTTGAGTTTTGGGATCGCCAATGATTACAGCTTTTGCGCCGCCCAAGTTCAAACCAGCAACGGCCGCCTTGTAGGTCATTCCGCGTGACAATCTTAAAGCGTCTCTTACGGCATCTTTTTCGTGCTCGTAATACCACATCCTCGTACCACCCAACCCAGGACCCA
>JACCDU011167476.1_pt1 | contig 35192 bp, 32 predicted proteins | sample 7446081 | NCBI WGS metagenome assembly JACCDU01 (sample SAMN15323447, study PRJNA562643) | freshwater metagenome | isolation source: river surface water | place: USA:Blue River Watershed | collected 2017-08-17
CTGCCTGTGGGCACGCCCATCGACTACGAGGGCGTGGGCACCATGTCCAAGTCCAAGAACAACGGCGTCGACCCGCAGGACCTGATCGAAAAATACGGCGCCGACACCGCCCGCCTCTACACCATGTTCACCGCGCCGCCCGAGGCCACGCTGGAGTGGAACGACGCGGCTGTCGAAGGCAGCTACCGCTTCCTGCGCCGCGTGTGGAACTTCGCGGCCAAGAACGAAGCTTTGCTCAAGAAGGGCATCGCAGTCGACCGCAGCCAGAAGGTGGCATTCGGCAAGGCCGCCAAGGCCCTGCGCCTGGACATCCACACCGTACTCAAGCAGGCCAATTACGACTACGAGCGCATGCAGTACAACACCGTCGTCTCGGCGGTGATGAAGATGCTCAACACGCTCGAAGACGTGCAGCTGTCTGACAGCGCCGAAGACTGCGCCGCGCTGGCCGAGTGCTTCTCTATCCTGCTGCGTGTGCTGTACCCGGCTTGCCCGCACGTCACCGATCAGCTCTGGAACGAACTGGGTTATGCCGCCTGCTGTGGCGACCTGCTGGACGTGGCCTGGGCGGGCGTGGACGAGTCGGCACTGCAGCGCGACGAGATCGAACTGATGCTGCAGGTCAATGGCAAGCTGCGCGGTTCGATTCTGGTGCCCGCCAGCGCCGACAAGGCCCAGATCGAACAGATCGCGCTGGCCAGCGAGGCTTTTGCCAAAGCGGCCAACGGCGCTTCGGCCAAGAAGGTGATCGTGGTGCCTGGGCGCCTGGTCAACGTGGTGGCCTGAGGTGCAACGCCGCCTGTTCGCGCTTGGGACCGTGGCAGCCGCTTTGGCCGGCTGCGGTTTCCAGCTGCGCCAGACGGGCGACTACCCTTTCAAAACCCTGTTTGCGGGCTTCTCTGTCACCAGCCCCTTGGGGGCAGAGCTCAGCCGGCAGCTGCGCGGCACCGGACGCATCGAGCTGGTGACCGAGGCCAGCGAGGCCCCAAAAGCCGATGTCATCCTCGACATCCTGCAGGAACAGCGCCAGCGCGTGGTGGTGGGCACGAATGCCTCGGGCCAGGTGCGTGAACTGCAGCTGCGCCTGACGGTGAAATTCCGTCTGCGCACCCCAGGCGGGGTGGAGTGGATCGAGCCGGTCGAGCTGTTCCAGCAGCGCGATTTGAGCTTCAGCGAAACGGCGGCGCTGTCCAAGGAAATCGAAGAGGCCATGCTCTACCGCGACATGCAAAACGACATCGTGCAGCAGATCGTGCGTCGCCTGTCGCGCCTGAAGCCGTCTGTGGTCCGGTAAAGCCATGCAACTGGCCCTGAACCAGCTCGGCGCGCACCTGCAAAAAGGCCTGCGCAGCCTCTATAGCCTGCACGGCGACGAACCCCTGCTGTTGCAGGAGGCGGCGGACGCGATTCGCGCCTCAGCCCGAGCCCAGGGCTACACCGAACGCACCGTGCACACGGTGCAGGGCGCGCATTTTGACTGGAGCGAGGTGCTGGCCGCTGGCGGGTCTTTGAGTCTGTTTGCCGACAAGCAGATCGTCGAGGTGCGCATCCCGTCCGGCAAGCCCGGCAAGGATGGCAGTGCCGCCATCCAGCAGCTGGTGGAGCAGGCACAGGGCAACGATTCCACGCTGACCTTGTTCCTGTTGCCGCGGCTGGACTTCGCCACCCGCAAGGGCGCCTGGTTCGGTGCCTTGGACAACGGTGGCGTCAGCCTCCAGGTCGACACGATCGAGCGTGCTGCCTTGCCGCAGTGGATCGCGCAGCGCCTGCAGCAGCAGGGCCAGCATGTGGCGTCGGGCGAGGAGGGGCAACGCACCTTGCAGTTCTTTGCCGACCGTGTGGAGGGCAATTTGCTCGCAGCCCATCAGGAAATCAGCAAGCTCGGCCTGTTGTTCCCGCCTGGCGAGCTGTCGCAGGCACAGGTGGAGTCGGCCGTGCTCAATGTGGCACGTTACGACGTGTTCAAGCTCTCCGAGGCGGTGCTGTCCGGTCAGGTGGCGCGCGTGCAGCGCATGCTCGACGGCCTGCAGGCCGAAGGCGAAGCCGAGGTGCTTGTGCACTACACCCTGGCCGAAGACATCCGCGCCCTCAAGCGCGTGAAAGACGCCATGGCCGCGGGCCAACCCCTGCCGATGGCGCTCAAGGCCCAACGCATCTGGGGCCCGCGCGAGCGCCTGTTCGAGCGGGTGCTGCCACGCCTGTCCCCGGCGCGGCTGAACAACCTGCTGCAGTCTGCGCACCAGGTGGACGGCATCGTCAAGGGCCTCAAAGTCCCCGACTGGCCACAGGATGGCTGGCAGGCGCTGCACCGTCTGGCGCTGCGCTTCGCCCGCATGTGCATGGTACGCGGCTGATCTGGTGATCTGCGAAAATCGGGGCATGAACGCCCTGAACACCAATGAGCACATGCAGGCCCTGGGCCTGCAGGCCAAAAAGGCCTCGGCCCTGATGGCCAAAGCGTCTGCTGCCGTCAAAAACCACGCCCTGCGCCGCCTCGCGGACTTGCTGCGCGAAAACGTGGATGCGCTGCAGATCGACAACGCCAAAGACCTGGAACGTGCCCGCGCCGCCGGTCTGGCCGAGCCGATGGTGGACCGCCTCAAGCTCACCCCCAAGGTGCTCGAAACCTGCGCCCAGGGCTGTGAGCAGCTGGCCGCCATGCCCGACGTGATCGGCGAGGTCATCGGCATGAAACAGCAGCCCAGCGGCATCCGCGTGGGGCAGATGCGGGTGCCGATCGGCGTGTTCGGCATGATTTTCGAGAGCAGGCCCAACGTGACCATCGAGGCCGCGAGCCTGTCGATCAAGAGCGGCAACGCCTGCATCCTGCGTGGCGGTTCCGAGGCGATCGACTCCAACAAGGCTCTGGCACGTCTGGTGCAGCAGGCCCTGGTCGATGCCGGCCTGCCGGTGGATGCGGTGCAGCTGGTGCAGACCACCGACCGCGCGGCCGTGGGGCAGCTGATTGCCATGCCGCAGTTTGTCGATGTGGTGATCCCGCGCGGCGGCAAGGGCCTGATCGAGCGCATCAGCGCCGAGGCCAAAGTGCCGGTCATCAAGCACCTGGATGGCAATTGCCACACCTATGTGGACGATCCGTGTGACATCGACATGGCCGTCAAGGTGGCCGACAACGCCAAGACCCAGAAGTACAGCCCCTGCAATGCCAGCGAAGGTTTGCTGGTGGCGCGAGGCGTGGCGGCCGAATTCCTGCCGAAGATCGGCGCGGTGTATGCGGCCAAGGGCGTTGAAATGCGCTGCTGCCCCGAGGCGAAACAGATCCTCGCCAGCGTGTCGGGGGCCAGCCTGAAAGATGCCACCGAGCAGGACTGGTCCGAGGAATACCTGGCGCCCATCATCAGCGTCAAAGTGGTGGCGGGTCTGGACGAGGCGATCGCCCACATCAACCACTACAGCAGCCACCACACCGACGCCATCCTCACGCGCGACCACATGCACGCGCAGCGCTTTTTGCGCGAGGTGGATTCGGCCAGCGTGATGGTCAACGCCAGCACCCGTTTTGCCGACGGCTTCGAATACGGGTTGGGCGCCGAGATCGGCATCAGCACCGACAAGTTCCATGCCCGCGGCCCGGTCGGCATCGAGGGTCTGACCTCACTGAAGTACGTGGTGCTGGGCGAAGGCGAAGTTCGCCAGTGACGGCTGTCTGTCATTCCTGTGCTTGAGAATGCTTCGCAAGCTCCCATATAGTCTCGATTGCCCTCCGCTTTAGTGAAAGAACAGCCCATGGTTCCCCACCTCGTCACTGCCCTGACCGGTCCCATCAACGAGCTGGAGCAGCGCATTCTGGATTCAATGCCGGCCATCGAGCGCTGGTTCCGTCTGGAGTGGATGGAGCACACCCCGCCCATTTACACCTCGGTGGACATCCGCAACGCCGGCTTCAAACTGGCGCCGGTGGACACCAACCTCTTTCCGGGCGGCTGGAACAACCTGACCACGGCCATGCTTCCGCTGGCGGTGCAGGCCGCGCAGGCCGCGATCGAAAAGATCTGCCCCGAGGCCAAAAACCTGCTGATCATTCCCGAGAACCACACCCGCAACACCTTCTACCTGACCAATGTGCTGCAGCTGCAGCGCATTTTCAGCATGGCAGGCCTGAATGTGCGTGTCGGCTCGGTCAACCCCGAGATCAAGGAAACGACGCCCATCACGCTGCCCAACGGCGAGACCATCGTGCTCGAACCGGTGGTGCGCAGCAAGCGTCGCCTGGGCCTCAAGGATTTCGACCCCTGCACCATCCTGCTCAACAACGACCTGTCGGCTGGTGCGCCCGGCATTCTGGAAGAGTTGCACGAGCAATTCCTGCTGCCGCCGCTGCACGCGGGCTGGAGCGTGCGCCGCAAGAGCCGCCATTTCCAGAGTTACGAAGAAGTGGCCAAGCGCTTTGGCAAGATGCTGGGCATCGACCCCTGGCTGATCAACCCGATGTTCAACCAGTGCGGCGAAGTCAACTTTGCCGAAGGCACCGGTCTGGAATGCCTGCGCAGCAACGTGGATGCGCTGCTGACCAAGATCCGGCGCAAATACAAGGAATACGGCATCAACGAGAAGCCCTTTGTCGTTGTCAAGGCCGACAACGGGACCTATGGCATGGGCATCATGACCGTGCGCGACGTTTCTGATCTGGACCAGCTCAACCGCAAGACCCGCAACAAGATGAGCGTCATCAAGGACGGCCAGGAAGTCAGTGACGTCATCATTCAGGAAGGCGTGATCACCCACGAACGCATCCAGGAAGCGGTGGCCGAGCCGGTGGTCTACATGATGGACCGCTATGTGGTGGGGGGCTTCTACCGGGTGCACGCCGAGCGCGGCGTGGACGAAAACCTGAACGCACCCGGTGCCAGTTTTGTGCCACTGGCCTTTGATGAGAGCGCTCACTTACCTCAGCCGGGCGTCAAACCGGGCGCCAGTGTGCCCAACCGCTTCTACATGTACGGCGTCATTGCCCGGCTGGCCATGCTGGCGGCCAGCTATGAACTGGAAGCCACCGATCCCGAAGCCGAGGTGTACGAGTAAGTCTTGGCAGCGGGTTGCTGCGCCGCAACATAAGCGGTAATCGTTCGTGACACCCTTGCCATGCAAGCGCAAAATAGCGACCTCCTGCGTTCTGGAGCCTGACCTGGGGTCAGGCTGTTCTTTGTGTCTTCGACAAAATCCTCTCTCGCCGCCCTGACCCTTGGGGCCATCGGCGTGGTTTATGGCGACATTGGCACCAGTGTGCTGTACGCCATGAAAGAAGTGTTCGGTTCCGGCCATGTGCCGTTCACGCCGGACAACGTCTACGGCATCCTGTCCATCTTCTTCTGGACGCTGACCACCATCGTGTCGGTCAAGTATGTGGTGCTGGTGCTGCGGGCAGACAACCACGGCGAAGGCGGTCTGGTGGCCATGCTGGCGCTGGCGTCACAGTCGGTCAAGGACCGGCCACAGCTGCGCAAGGTGCTGCTGATCGTCGGTATTTTCGGGACCTGCCTGTTCTACGGCGACGGCGTGATCACCCCGGCCATTTCGGTGCTGTCGGCGGTGGAGGGCCTCGAAGTTGTGTCGCCGGCCTTCAAGAAAGCGGTGATTCCGCTCACGCTGGTCATTTTGCTGGCGCTGTTCTGGGTGCAAAAGCGAGGCACGGCCGGGATCGGCAAGTTTTTTGGCCCGATCACCTTGGTCTGGTTCGGGGTCATTGCCCTGCTGGGTTTGTCGCACATCGCGCACCACCCGCAGATCCTGTGGGCCATCAGCCCGCATTACGCCCTGGGCTTCATCTGGAACCATCCGGGCACGACCTTCATTATTCTGGGGGCCGTGGTGCTGTGCGTGACCGGCGGGGAGGCCTTGTACGCCGACATGGGGCACTTTGGCAAAAAACCGATCCGTCTGGCCTGGTTCACGGTGGTCATGCCGGCGCTCACGCTCAATTATTTTGGTCAGGGCGCGCTGCTGTTGTCCGAACCCGAAGCCGTGAAGAACCCCTTCTTCATGATGGCGCCTGACTGGGCCTTGCTGCCTTTGGTCGGGCTGGCCACCATGGCCACCGTGATTGCCTCGCAAGCCCTGATTTCTGGCGCCTTCAGCGTCACCAAACAGGTCATCCAGCTGGGCTTTTTGCCACGCCTGCAGGTGCAACACACCAGCGAGACCGACACCGGACAAATCTACATGCCGTTTGTGAATTGGGGCTTGTTCGTGGCCATTGTGATGGCCGTGGGCATGTTCCGTTCGTCCAGCAATCTGGCCGCCGCCTATGGCATTGCGGTCTGTACGGACATGCTGATCACCACAGTGCTGACCTTTTTTGTGATCCGTTATGCATGGAAGCTGCCGCTGGCGCTGTGCATCGGGGCCACAGGCTTTTTCTTCGTGGTGGATCTGGCTTTTTGGGCGTCGAATCTGCTCAAGTTGTTCGATGGCGGCTGGTTCCCGCTGGTGATCGGCGCGGCGGTGTTCCTGTTGATGATCACCTGGCACGACGGGCGGCGCCTGCTCAACGACTCCCTGCGCTCGGATGCACTCAAGCTCAGCGACTTTCTCGAGGCGGTCTTCATCGCGCCGCCTGCACGCGTGGACGGGACCGCGGTGTTCATGACCGCAGAGCCGGGCAACGTGCCCAACGCCTTGCTGCACAACCTCAAGCACAACAAAATCCTGCACCGCCAGAACCTCTTTGTGACGGTGCGCAGTCACGAAATCCCGCGCATGGACCCTGCCCAGCGGCTGGAGGTGACGCAACTGGGCCACGAGTGCTGGCAGGTGATCGTCAACTACGGCTTCAAGGACGACCCAGACCTGCCCTCGGCACTGGCGCAGCAGCAAGACCAGGGCTATTCACTGGACCCGATGACCACCAGCTACTTCCTGTCGCGCGACATCGTGATCCCGACCATCGGGGGCGGCATGGCCACTTGGAGAGAGAAGCTGTTTGCGCAAATGCACCACAACGCCAGCGCAGCGGCCGAATTCCTGAACCTGCCTGCCAATGCGGTGGTGGAACTGGGCTCCAAAATCGAAATCTGACCCGGTCCTGGGTCGCGATCACCCCCCCCTTTTCAGCGTCAGCGCACGTTCGTAGAGTGTGTTGCGCGGCTCACCCGTGATTTCGGCGGCCAGTTTGACTGCGGTCTTGACGGGCAATTCCGCCAGCAAAAGTTGCAGGATGCGCTCGCCGTCCCCCGTGGCCGCAGCGGCCGCCTGGTCGTGCACCACCAGTGCAAATTCGCCACGCTGGCGTTCAGGCCGTTCGCTCAGCCACTGGGGCAAGGCCTGCGCGGGCAAAGTCTCGATTTGCTCGAATTGCTTGGTCAGCTCGCGCCCCAGGCTGATCGGGCGCTGGCCCAGCACCGACAGGGCTTCGGCCAGGGCCTGGATGCGGTGCGGTGCTTCCAGCAGCACCACAGCGCGGGTTTCCTGGGCGATCGTCTGCACCGCGCGCTGCCGCTCGGCGGCCTTGGTGGGCAGAAATCCCGTGAAGACGAACCCTTCGCCTGTCATGCCGGCGGCGCTGAGCAAGGTGGTGATGCTGCTGGCGCCGGGCAAAGGCAGGACCCGGTGGCCGGCGGCGCGCACGGCCTGCACCAGACGGGCGCCGGGGTCGCTGATGGCGGGCGTGCCGGCATCGCTCACGCAGGCCACGCGCTGACCGGATGCCAGACGCTCCAGCACCGCCTGGGCGGCTTCGGCTTCGTTGTGCTGGTGCAGCGCCAGCAATTGGTGACCAGGGCGCTCCAGCCCGTAGGCGTTGAGCATCTGCCGGGTGTGGCGCGTGTCTTCGCAGGCGATCGCATCGACCAGTCTCAGCACATGCAGGGCGCGCAGGCTGATGTCGGCCAGGTTGCCAATCGGGGTGGCCACCACATACAGTGTGTGCGTCGGGTGCTGCTGGGCTCCGGCTGCATCCTGCGCCGCCTGCAAAGCATGGGCGAAGCTGGTGCTCAGGGAGGAAGAAATCATGCCAATGCTCCAACAGGGACAGGGAAAAGACCAGCGCAGCACCAAGGCGCGCGGGGATGCGGCCGAAGACGAGGCGCTGGCGTTGCTGCAAGCGCGTGGCCTGCGCCTGCTTGCACGCAATTATCGGATGCCCGGGCGTGGCGCAGCCGAGATCGACCTGATTGTGCAGGCTTGCGATGGCACCGTGGTGTTTGTCGAAGTGCGCCAGCGCAGCCGAATCGACCACGGCGGTGCCGGCGCCAGCATCGGCGCGCTCAAGCGCGCGCGCATCGTGCGGGCCGCGCAGCATTACCTGATGCGCTGGCGCCGCATGCCGCCAGTGCGCTTCGATGTCGTGCTGATCGAGGCGGCAGGTCCGGTCTGGCTGCAGGCGGCGTTCGACGCTGGCTGAGCGTCACAGCTTGTCACGCCTGTGTGTGGTCGGACGGTTTCTGGCGAACCGAAGGGCATGCTGGCGCGGGTATGATCCGCGCCATGCAAGAGCTGCGCATCCAACAGCATTTCATTGACAGTGCCGACCTCCAGTACCAGGTGTCCGAGACCCTGGCCAAGCCCATTGACGCGGCCGTGCAGGCTTTGCTGGCCAGTGTGACTGGTGGCGGCAAGGTGCTGGTTGCCGGTGCGGGGTCTTCGGTGGCGCTGGCGCAATACCTCACCAGCCTGCTGGTGGGCGGCTTTGAGCGCGAGCGTCCGGGACTGGCCGCTCTGACGCTGGGAGCCGACGCCGTCTGGGCGTCTGCCTGGTCGGGTGACGAAGGCCTGTCGCGTCAGGTGCACGCCCTGGGGCAGGCCGGGGATGTGCTGGTGCTGATTTCGGCGCACGGCGAGGACTCCGCGCTGGCCCAGGCGGTGCGTGCAGCGCACGACCGCGAGATGACGGCGCTGGTCATCACTGGCGGCAGCGGGGGGCAGCTGGCTCGCCTGCTGCGCGAGACGGATGTGCAGGTGTGCGTGCCGCACGAACGGGCGGCAAGGGTACGTGAGGTGCAGCAACTGGTGCTGCATTGTTTGTGTGATGGAATCGATACCCAGTTGCTGGGTGAACAGGAGCCAACGTGATGAAGCTGCAATTTCAGAAAATCCTGCTGGTCGTTGTGGCCGGTGTCAGCCTGCTGTCCGGCTGTGCGCCCCTGGTTGTGGGTGGCGCCGTGGTGGGCAGCATGGTGGCTGTGGACCGCCGCACGTCCGGCACACAACTTGAAGACGAAGCGATCGAGCTCAAGGTCGCCAATGCGGTCAACAAGGAGCTGGGCGAGCGCGTGCACCTGAACGTGACCAGCTACAACCGCCGCGTGCTGCTGACCGGCGAGGTCCGCAGCGAGGCCGATCGTTCGCGCGCTACGGTGCTGGCCCAGAGCCAGGAAAACGTGAAGGAAGTCGTCAACGACCTGGCGATCGGCGCCCCCAGCAGCCTGAGCCAGCGGACCAAGGACACTGTGACCACGGGCCAGGTCAAGGCTTCCTTTGTGGATGCCAAGGACTTGCAGGCCAATGCCGTCAAGGTGGTCACAGAACGTGGCGTGGTGTACCTGATGGGCCGTGTCACTGCGCGCGAGGCCCAGCGGGCCACCGACATTGCGCGGGGCGTCAGCGGCGTGGCCAAGGTGGTGCGGGTGTTCGAGGAGATTTCCGAACAGGAATTGCAGCGCCTGAGCCAGCCGCCGATGTCGCGCTGACGCTGCCCAGAGCCCATGAAAAAAGCGACCCGAGGGTCGCTTTTTTCATGGCGGGTGCTCAGCGCAGGCGCTTGATCAGGCTGGAGGTGTCCCAGCGCCCGCCTTCCATCTGCTGCACATCGGCATAGAACTGGTCCACCACCGCCGTCACCGGCAGGCGGGCACCGTTGCGCTTGGCCTCGTCGAGCACCAGGCCCAGATCCTTGCGCATCCAGTCCACCGCAAAGCCGAAGTTGAACTGGTCGTCTACCATGGTCTTGCCGCGGTTGTCGAGTTGCCAGCTCTGCGCGGCGCCTTTGCCGATCACATCGAGCACCAGCTTCATGTCCAGTCCGGCATGCTGGCCAAAGGCGATCGCTTCGGACAGGCCCTGCACCAGGCCGGCGATGCAGATCTGGTTGACCATCTTGGCCAGCTGGCCGGCGCCCGAGTCGCCAATCAGGGTGAAGGCGCGCGAAAACGCCATGGCCACCGGTTTGACCTTGTCGAAGGTGGCCGCGTCGCCGCCACACATGACGGTCAAGGCGCCATTGACCGCGCCGGCCTGACCGCCCGAGACCGGGGCGTCGATGAACTGCAGGCCGCGCTTTTGCGCTTCGCTGCTCAGTTCGCGCGCCACGCTGGCCGAAGCGGTGGTGTGGTCCACAAACACCGCGCCGGGTTTCATGCCGGCAAAGGCACCGTCCGGGCCCAGCACCACGCTGCGCAGGTCGTCGTCGTTGCCCACGCAGGCGAACACGATGTCGGCGCCGGCTGAGGCCTCGCGCGGGGTGGGTGCGCTGGCGTGGCCGGGGCAGTCCTGCAGCCATGCCTGGGCCTTGCCACTGCTGCGGTTGTAGACCGTGACCTGGTGGCCGGCGCGGGCCAGGTGGCCGGCCATGGGGTAGCCCATCACGCCCAAGCCCAGAAAGGTGACTTTGTGGGGGGCGCAGGCGTCGTAGGTTTTTTGACCGATGTTGCTCATGGTGGGTTGTGCCTTGGTACAGGTTGAACAATGGCGGGAATTTAACAGCACCCGCAGGGCCGGTTTGGTACCCTCGGGACATGACCCTGATCGCCGACAATCTCCAGACCGTGCAGCAGCGCATCCAGCGCGCCTGCGAAGCCTCGGGCCGTGAGCCGGGCAGTGTGCACCTGCTGGCCGTCTCCAAAACATTTGGCCCGGACGCGGTGCGCGAGGCCCACGCCGCCGGCCAGACCGCTTTTGGCGAAAACTACATCCAGGAAGCGGTGGACAAGATCGCCGCCCTGCGCGACTTGCCGTTGCAGTGGCACTGCATCGGCCCGATCCAGAGCAACAAGACGCGCCTGGTGGCCGAACATTTCGATTGGGTGCACAGCGTCGACCGCCTCAAGATCGCACAGCGCCTGTCGGAACAGCGCCCCGAGCACCTGCCGCCGCTGCAGGTGTGCCTGCAGGTCAACACCGATGGTGGCCCCACCAAGTCGGGCGCGCAGCCGCAGGAGGTACTGGAGATGGCCCGCGCCGTGGTTGCCCTGCCGCGCCTGGTGCTGCGTGGGCTGATGACCATCCCCGATCCGGTGGAAGGCTTCGAGGCCGAAGTGGCCCTGCACCGCCGCGCCACCGACCTGTTCCGGCAGGTCCGCGCCGAACTCGCGCTGCCGCAGTTCGACACCTTGTCCATGGGCATGACGGCCGATCTGGAGGCCGCCATCGCCGCGGGCAGCACCCTGGTGCGGGTGGGCACCGCGATTTTCGGCAAGCGCTGACAGCGCCTGCCGCTCAGGGGCGCTTACTGCGCCTGGAAGCCGCTGGCCTTGATGATGCGCGCCCAGGTGGCGGTGTAGGCCTTCTCGCGCTCGCCCAATTGCTGCGGGCTCATGTAGCCCACAGTCAATCCCATGGCGGTCAGGCGGTCCCTGACTTCGGGCAAGGCCACCACTTTGGAGACTGCATCGGCGTAGCGGTCGATCACGGCACGGGGCGTGCCCTGCGGGGCCCAGATGCCGTAGTAGGGAAGATCGTCAAAGCCGGCCAGGCCGAGTTCGCCAAAAGTCGGCACATCGGGCAGAAGGGCCTGGCGCTTGGCGCCAATGACGGCCACCATGCGCAGCTTGCCGGCCTTGTGGTTTTCGATGAAGTCGGGCACCGAGCCCACGCCAGCCGCGATCTGGTTGCCCAGCATGTCGGCCATCATGGGGGCGCTGCCACGGTAGGGCGCGGCCTGCAGGTCGAGCTTGTACTTGTCGCCGATCACCTTGACCAGGAACTCGGGCACCGAAGCCGGCGCGGGCACGCCGACCGTGTCCTTGCTTTTCGATTTGACCCATGCCACGTACTCGTTGAACGATTTGGCCGGGGTGCCGCCCGAGACGGCCAGCCCGTTGACGAAGGTTGCAAAACCGGCCACCGGCGTGAAGTCCTGCGCGGTGTTGAAGCCGGGGTTTTTCACGACCTGCGGCAGGATGGAAATGGTGTGGTCATGCGACAGGAACAGCACCGAGCCATCGGCCGGTGCGGCCTTGAGGGCCTGGGCCGCGATCTGCCCGCCGGCGCCAGCCTTGTTTTCGACGATGACGTTGGTGCCCAGCGCATCCTTGAGCTTGTCGCCCAGCAGGCGGGCAATCGCATCTGTGCCGCCGCCGGGTGGGAAGCCCACCATGAGCTTGACAGTGGGGTCGGCGTGTGCGCTGCTCAGGCCCAGGGTCAGGGCCGTCAGCGCAGTCAACAGGCGGCGACGTGAGGGTCGAAGTGCGGACAGCATGTGGATCTCCAAGGTTCGGTCAAACCTGAAATCTAGCACTTGTCGGTGCCGGCGCCTGAGCAGGCAGCGGGTGTGGGTCAAAACCTCGGCAAATCCGGGTGCCTGATCTGCCCGGCGCGCACCAGCATCTTGCCGTACTCGGCGCAGCGGTGCAGCGTGGGAATCACTTTGCCGGGGTTGAGCAGGCTGTGCGGGTCGAAGGCGCGCTTGAGGCCGAACATCTGCTCGTTTTCCTCGGCCGAGAACTGCACGCACATGCTGTTGACCTTCTCGATGCCCACACCGTGCTCGCCGGTGACGGTGCCGCCCATGGCCACGCTGGTTTCCAAGATGTCGGCGCCAAACAGCTCGCAGCGGCGCAGCTGGTCCGGGTCGTTTGCATCGAACAGGATCAGCGGGTGCAGGTTACCGTCGCCCGCATGGAACACGTTCAGGCAGCGCAGCGCGTATTTTTCTTCCATCTCCGAGATGGCCTGCAGGATGTCGGCCAGGCGCTTGCGCGGGATGGTCGAGTCCATGCACATGTAGTCGGGGCTGATGCGGCCCGAAGCCGGAAAGGCGTTTTTGCGGCCGCTCCAGAACTTCATGCGCTGGGCTTCGTCGCGGCTGACTGTGATAGCGGTCGCACCGCAGCCGCGCAGCACCTCGCTCATGCGGCCGATTTCTTCTTCGACTTCTTCGGGCGTGCCGTCGCTCTCGCACAGCAGGATGGCGGCAGCGCTCAGGTCGTAGTCGGCGTGCACAAAGTCCTCGACGGCGGCGGTCATGGGGCCGTCCATCATTTCCAGCCCGGCCGGGATGATGCCCGCCGCGATCACGGCGGCCACGGCGTCACCGGCTTTGCGCACATCGTCAAAGCTGGCCATGATGCAGCGCGCCAGTTGCGGCTTGGGCACCAGCTTGACGGTGACTTCGGTGGTCACGGCCAGCATGCCTTCGCTGCCAATCAGCACCGCCAGCAGGTCGTAGCCGGGGGTGTCGAGCGCGTCACTGCCGAACTCGATCTGCTCGCCTTCGATGGTGAAGCCTTTGACTTTGAGCACGTTGTGCACCGTCAGGCCGTACTTGAGGCAGTGCACGCCGCCCGAGTTTTCGGCCACATTGCCGCCGATGGTGCAGGCAATCTGGCTGGAAGGGTCGGGCGCGTAATACAGGCCGTACGGCGCGGCGGCTTCACTGATGGCCAGGTTGCGCACGCCGCACTGGACCACAGCCGTGCGGCTGACAGGGTCCACAGTTTTGATCTGGTTGAAGCGCGCCATCGACAGGGTCACGCCCATGCTGTGCGGCATGGCGCCACCCGACAGGCCGGTGCCCGCGCCGCGCGCCACCACCGGCACCTGCAGGCCGTGGCAGGTGCGCAGCACCGCCTGCACCTGCGCTTCGGTTTCGGGCAGGGCCACCACCAACGGGCGTTCGCGGTAGGCGGTCAGGCCATCGCATTCGTAGGGTGTGGTGTCCTCGGGTGTGTAGAGGATCGACTCGGGCGGCAGGACCGAGCCCAGTGCCTGCACCACGCGCTGCTGCAGGGCGGCGCGTTCGGCGGCTTGGGCGGCTTCAAACGGGATCGGACTGTTCATGGGCCTTACTGTACGCCTGCAGCCGGCCTTGTGCATTGAAGAAAGTTTGAGGGCGGTGTGAAAACCACCTCACAGCCGTGGGTTCAGATCAGGGCACTCTTGAGCCAGTCGGCAAAGGTGGCGCATTCCCAGCGTTCCATGGTGCCGGCCCGCCAGCACAGGTAGTGGGCGTGCGGGCTGGGTACATTGCGCTCGTACAGACGCACCAGCTGACCGGACTCCAGCCATGGGGCAGCCAGTTTCAGGCGCACCAGTCCGACGCCCAATCCCTGCGCGGCAGCGTCGCACATCAGGCCGACATCGTTGAAGGACGACCCTTCGACTGGCTCCGGCCAATCCAGGTCGTGGGCAGCAAACCAGGTGCGCCAGGGTTCCAGAGGGCTGCGCAGCAGGGTCACGCCTTCGAGGTCTTCGGGGGAGCTGAATGGACCGTTTTCACGCACCCAGCCCGGAGATGCCATGGGCGTGACCTCGTCCTTGATCAGGCAGGTGTGCTCCATGTCGGCGTAGCGACCGGTGCCAAAACGCACCGTGAGGTCGGCATCTTCGGCCACCACGTCGAGCAAAGGGATGCTGATCTGCAGCGTGATGTCGATCTCGGGATACGCGTCCAGAAAATGCTTGAGTCGCGGGATCAGCACCGAGCGCGCAAAGGTCGGGGTGACTGCCAGACGGAACTTGCGCCGTCCCGGTGCCGCGCCGGCCGATGGGAAGCGCTGCAGCGAGGCCAGCCCTTCGCGCACATGGGCCAGGTATTCGATGCCTTCGGTGGTCAGCGAAAAATCGGCGCGTCCAAACAGCTTGGTGCCGATGATCTGTTCGAGCTGCTTGACGCGGTGGCTCACCGCGCTGGGGGTGACAAACAGCTCTTCGGCGGCCTGTGTCACGCTGCGCAGCCGCGCCAGGGCTTCAAAAGTCTGCAGGCACTGGATGGGAGGGATGCGCAGACTCATGGGCGGGCCTTACTTGAAAATCACCGTCTTGTGGCCGTTGAGCAGCACGCGGTGTTCGCTGTGCCACTTGACGGCGCGCGCCAGCACCTGGCTTTCGGTGTCGCGGCCCTGGGCCGTGAGGTCCTCGACGGTCTTGCTGTGGTCCACACGGGCCACATCCTGCTCGATGATGGGGCCTTCGTCCAGATCGGCCGTCACATAGTGGGCGGTGGCGCCGATCAGTTTGACGCCACGGTCGTGCGCCTGGTAGTAAGGCTTGGCGCCCTTGAAGCTGGGCAAAAAGCTGTGGTGGATGTTGATGGCACGGCCTTCGAGCTTGCGGCACAGGTCGTCACTCAGGATCTGCATGTAGCGCGCCAGCACCACCAGTTCGGCCCCTTCGGCCTGGATGATTTCGTACTGGCGGGCTTCGGCCTGGGCCTTGTTGTCCTTGCCCACCGGGATGTGGTGGAAGGGCACGTTGTAGCTGGCGGCGAGCTGGTAGAACTCGCGGTGGTTGCTGACAATCGCGCGGATGTCCAGCGGCAGCAGGCCGCTCTTCCAGCGGAACAGCAGGTCGTTCAGGCAGTGCCCTTCCTTGCTGACCATGATCACCGTGCGCATGGGCTGGGTGGTGGCGTGCAGATGCCAGTCCATCTGAAAGCCCTGCGCGAACGCACCCCACTGCTGGCGCAGCTCGCCGGCATCCACCGCGCAGGCGAACTGCACCCGCATGAAAAACAGGCCGGTGTCGTGGTCGTTGTACTGGGCCGCTTCCTCGATGTTGCCGCCCCGCTCCAGCAAAAAGCCGGAAACAGCGTGCACGATGCCGGTGCGGTCGGGGCAGGATAAGGTGAGGATGTAGGTTGGGGTCATGGTGTGTTTTGCACGGCGCTTTAGACGGGTGAGCGCTCTGCCAGCTATTGTAGGGATTCACCTGCCTGTCCCATTTCGGCTGGCGGCAGGTGCGGTAGACTGCCCCGCTCACCTTGCCCACCCCATGGAAGACTACGCCTCCCGACAGCGCCACCCCCGCCGACACGGCCTTGGCATCGCGCTGGTGGTGTTGCTGCATCTGCTGTTTTTCTGGGCCATCCAGTCCGGTCTGTCGCGGCAAGTGACGCAAAAAGTGCAGCAGGCGGTGGATGTGCTGCTGCTCTCCCCGGACAAGCCGGCGCAGCCGCCCGCACCGCCAACGCCGCCCAAGCCCCCCTCCCAGCCACAGCCGACCCCGGCTCCCCCGCTGCCGTCGGCACCGGCCCCGGCGGTCACGGCGCCAGCTGCCAATGCGGTGACCGTGGCGCCCAGCGTGCCCGCGCCTGTGCCTGTCCCCGCGGCTGCGGCGCCAGTCTCCCGCGGTGAGTCTGTGCGCACCGCCGCCGTGGTCAATGCTGCCCAGTGCGAAAAGCCCGAATACCCCAGTGCCTCCCGCCGTCTGGAGGAGGAGGGCACGGTGCACCTGCGTTTTCTGGTCGGGGCCGATGGCAAGGTGATCCAGTCCGAGGTGGAAAAATCCTCAGGCTACAAGCGCCTGGACGAAGCGGCCCGCGCAGGGCTGGCCCGGTGCCAGTTCCGGCCGGCCACGGTGGACGGCAAGCCCGAGCAGGCCTGGGCCAGCATGCGTTACACCTGGCGCCTGGAGTGAGGCAACAGCCAGAGTCCAGACCCGCTACATTCAAGAATGCCCCAAGGAGTTGCCTTCATGCCCAAACCGCCCCGATTGATCCGCCTTGCCGCCGGCCTGCTGGCCGGGCTGTGGCTGACTGGCCACGCTGTTGCCCAGACGGTGGACGCGGCAGCTGCCGCCACCGAAGCCAATCCCTACGGTCTGGCAGCTCTCTGGAGCCAGGGCGATTGGGTGGCCAAGGGCACCCTGCTGATCCTGCTGCTCATGAGCATGGGCTCGTGGTACGTCATCTTCACCAAGCTGGCGGAGCAAATGCGGCTGGGGCGCCAGGCCCGGGCCGCGCAGGAAAAATTCTGGAGCGCCGGTTCGGTGCGCGAAGGGGCCGAGGCGCTGGAGCCGGGCAGTGCCTTTCGCTTCATTGCCGAAAAGTCGCTGGAAGGGGCTTCCAAGCACACCGGTTTGCTGGGTGCGATCGATTTCAACGATTGGGTGACCATGAGCATCCAGCGCGCCACCGGCAACGTGCAAAGCCGCATGCAGGACGGCCTGGCTTTGCTGGCCACGGTGGGCTCCACCGCCCCCTTTGTGGGCCTGTTCGGCACGGTCTGGGGCATCTACCACGCGCTGGTCAAGATCGGTGTCAGCGGGCAGGCCTCGATCGACAAGGTGGCCGGTCCGGTGGGTGAGGCCCTGATCATGACCGCCATCGGCCTGGCCGTGGCGGTGCCGGCGGTGCTGGGCTACAACTGGCTGGTGCGGCGCAACAAGGCGGTGATGGAGCAGATCCACGCCTTTGGCTCGGACCTGCATGCGGTGCTGCTGGCCTCGGCCAGAAAGTGATCCCCGCTCGGAGCACAAGCCATGGCCATCCACTTCGGTCCGCAGGACGATGACGAGACCATCGGCACCATCAACACCACGCCGCTGGTGGATGTGATGCTGGTGCTGCTCATCATCTTCCTGATCACCATCCCGGTGGTGACCACCTCGGTCAAGGTGGATTTGCCCAAAGAGAGCAATGTGGTGCGCGAGACCCTGCCCGACAACCTGATCATTTCGGTGGACAAGGCGGGGCGCATCTTTTTGTACGACACCCCGGTCAAAAGCGCGCAGGACCTTTTCGAGCGCGTTCGTCAGCAGGCCAGCCGCCAGCCGCAGCCCGAGGTGCAGATCCGGGGTGACGGGGCGGCGGACTTCGAGACGATCGGGCGCGTCATGCATGCGGTGCAGCGTGCCGGCATCGCCAAGGTTGGATTCATCACCGAGCCTGCTGGCCAGGCGGGGGGGCGCTGATGGGCATGCCATTGGGCCAGGGGCCGGGCCAGCAAGAGCCCGAAGTGATGATGGACATCAACACCACACCATTGATCGATGTGATGCTGGTGCTGTTGATCATGCTGATCATCACCATCCCGGTGCAGCTGCACGCGGTCAACATGGACATGCCGCAGGCCAGCACCGCCAAGCCGCCAACCCCGCCGGTGGTGGTCAAGGTCGATGTCGATGCCGGCAACGTCATCCGCTGGAATGGCCAGCCCTTGGCCGACCGGGCCGAGCTCGAAGCCCGCCTGCAGGAAGCGGCCCGCGTGCAGCCGCAGCCTGAATTGCACCTGCGTGCCCACGCCCGCGCCAAATACGAGGCGGTGGCCGCGGTCATGGCGGGTGCCCAGCGCAATGGCCTGAGCAAGCTGGGCATCCTGGGCGCTGAGCAGTTCGCTGACTGAGCGGGGGCGGTTCAGGGATAACGCCGCATCCGAAAGCGCCGCGCCCCGGCATCCGGCGCGCTGCCCGTGAAGCGCAAACCCCTGAACACGCGGGCGCACTGGCCTTCGGCTGCCGTGGCTTGCCAGGTGGCGGCGATGCGCTGGCCGTCCGTGCTTTCTTCCATGGTGAGGGTGTCGTCGTCCCAGTCGGCGGCCACCAGATGTTGCTCTGTGCCGCGGCTGAGTTGACCTCTGAGGCTGCCGGCATATTCGGGGTGGGGGACCAGCACCAGGGTCCAGGGTTCCTCGCCGCGCTGGCGTGCGCCATCGGTCCATTCGATGCGCCAGCTGCCCACCAGCATCTCTGGCTGGATGTCGGCTGGGCCTGGGCAGGACATCTGCGCCAGGCCACTTGCAGGCAGCAGGCAGGCCGACAGCAAGGCCCACGAGAACACGCGTGCACGCATCATGTCGGGCTGGTATTGGCCTCAGCGGCCCGCTTGGCAAACTCGGCGCGCAGGGCCTTGAGCTTTTCACGCGGGTCTTCTTTCACCGTGGCCTTGTCCAGCGCCATCTCGGCAATGAAGCGGCTGGGCACGCCCGCCACGGTCTCGCGGCCTTTTTTGCGACGGCGTGTCCAGCTCACGGCCAGGCTGCGCTGGGCGCGGGTGATGCCCACGTACATCAGGCGCCGCTCTTCCTGCAGGCGCTGCAGGATGCTCTCGCTCATGGGGCCGTCGGCGCGGTCGGAATGCCCGTCCTCGTCCCCGAGCTTGAAGGGCAGCAGGCCTTCGTTGACGCCGACCAGCATCACATGCGGCCACTCCAGGCCCTTGGAAGCGTGCAGCGTGGACAGCGTGACCACGTTTTGCTCCTGCTCGCGCTCGTTGAGGGTGGAGATCAGCGACACGGTCTGCGCCACTTCCAGGAGGCTCTTGCGCTCGGTGGCCTGGGCGCCGGTGGCGTCCTCGATCTCGCCGCCGCAGCGCCCGGCCATCCAGTCGCAGAACTCCAGCACATTGGTCCAGCGGGCGTTGGCCACTTTTTCGTTGTCCTCGCTGTCGTACAGGTGTTTTTCGTAGCCGATGTCCTTGAGCCAGTCGGTCAGGAAGCGCATGGCGTCTTCCTTACCCGCGGTGTGGCGGGCGCGGTATTCGAGGTCGTTGATGTAGCGGCCGAACTCGTGCAGGCCGTGCAGGGCGCGGCTGGACACCGCGCTGGGCAGGCTGCTGGCAAACAGCGCCTCGAACAGGCTGACCTTGTACTTCGTGGCGAAGGTGCCCAGCTGCGCCAGCGTCTGGTGGCCGATGCCGCGTTTGGGGCTGGTGATGGCGCGCAGGAACGCCGGATCGTCGTCGTTGTTGATCCACAGGCGGAACCAGGCGCACAGGTCCTTGATCTCGGCCTTGTCGAAAAAGCTCTGACCGCCCGAGACCTTGTACGGGATTTGTGCGCGGCGCAGCGCCTGCTCGAAGGACCGGGCCATGTGGTTGGCGCGGTAGAGGATGGCGAAATCCTTGAACTCGCGGTGCTGGCCAGCCCCTTCGGTGGACGTGCCGGCGCGGATCGACTGGATGCGTGCCACCGCGCGTTCGGCCTCGTGCTCTTCGTTGTCTGCATCGACCACGCGCACCGGTTCGCCCTCGCCCAGCTCCGAAAACAGCGTCTTGGGGAAGAGCCTGGGGTTGGGCGGGATGACGTTGTTAGCCGCGCGCAGGATGGCACTGGTGGAGCGGTAGTTCTGCTCCAGCTTGATGACCTTCAGATTCGGAAAGTCCTGCGGCAGGCGCTTGAGGTTGTCGAGCGTGGCGCCGCGCCAGCCGTAGATCGACTGGTCGTCGTCACCCACGGCGGTGAAGCGCGCCCGTTCGCCCACGATGTGCTTGAGCACCTCGTACTGGGTGGCGTTGGTGTCCTGGTATTCGTCCACCAGCACATGGCCCAGGGTGCGATTCCATTTCTCGCGCACCTCGGGGTGCTCGGCCAGCAGCTTCAGGGGCAGGCCGATCAGGTCATCAAAGTCCACGCTCTGGTAGGCGGCCAGCCGCTCTTCGTAGCGCGCCATGATGCGCGCGATCACGCGGGCGTTGTCGTCGGGGGCCTGCGCTTCGGCCTGGGCCGCGTTCAGGCCCTGGTTCTTCCAGAGGCTGATGGTCCACTGCCACTGCCGCGCGGTGGCGGCGTCGGTGGTGCCGCCGCAGTCCTTGAGGATGCTGACCACATCGTCGGCGTCCAGAATGGAGAACTGCGGCTTGAGCCCCAGCACATGCCCGTCCTCGCGCATCAGGCGCACGCCCAGGGCGTGGAAGGTGCAGATCACCACGTCCTTGGCCGCCTTGCCGATCAGGCCGCGGGCGCGCTCGCGCATTTCGGTGGCGGCTTTGTTGGTGAAGGTGATGGCGGCGATCTGTTTGGGTTCCAGCCCCACCTGGATCAGGCGCTGGATCTTGTGCGTGATCACCCGCGTCTTGCCCGAGCCGGCACCGGCCAGCACCAGGCACGGGCCGGAGACGTAGTTCACGGCGTCGAGTTGGGCAAGGTTCAGACCGGCGGACATGGGCAATTCAAGAGGCAAAGCGCGCCATCTTAGCGGTTGCCGCTGCTGGAAAACCCCGACAATAGCGCCCATGCTGGACGTTTTGCAGGTCACCTTCCCCTTCTTTGCCTTGGTCTTGTGCGGTTACCTGGCGGCCCGCAGGCGATTTTTGCCGCTGGAGGCCATTCCCGGCCTGAACGGCTTTGTGCTGTTTTTTGCCCTGCCGTGCATGCTGTTCCGTTTTGGCTCGAGCACACCGATTGCGCAGCTGCTCGATGCCACGGTGTTCCTGAGTTATTTGCTGTGTGCCCTGCTCATGGTGGCCCTGAGCGTGGCGGTCAGCCTCAACGAGCGTGTGCGCTGGAAAGACGCTTCGCTGGGCGCGCTGGTGGCGGCGTTTCCCAACACTGGCTTCATGGGGGTGCCGTTGCTGGTGGCCCTGCTGGGACAGGCGGCGGCCGGTCCGGCCATCGTGACCATCACGGTGGACATGGTCATCACCACATCACTGTGCCTGGCCCTGTCGGAGATGGACGCGGCCGACGAACACGGCTCCGCCGTGGCGGCACGCAAGGCCCTGCTGGGGGTGCTCAAAAATCCGCTGCCCTGGGCCATCTTGCTGGGCGCTGTGTTTTCCTGGCTGAACCTTGAACCGGCCAGTCCGGTGGCCAAAACCGTGGCCTTGCTGGCCGACGCGGCTTCGCCTGTGGCGCTGTTCACCATCGGCGCCGTGCTGGCGCGTTCGCAGATGCTGGCCCATGAGCGCCCGCACGGCCCGCTGCCTGCGCGCGACTACCTGCCGGTGGCGGCCATCAAGCTGGTGGTCCACCCGCTCCTGGTGTTCGGAGTGGGCTCGGCGGTGGTGTGGCTGGGTGGCCGGATCGATCCGTTCGCCCTCACGGTCATCACGCTGGTGGCGGCCCTGCCGAGCGCCAGCAATGTGTCTTTGCTGGCCGAGCGCGTGGGCGCCGACAACGGCCGCATCGCGCGCATCATTCTGGTGAGCACGGCGCTGGCTTTTCTGACCTTTTCGGCGGCGGTGGCCCTGCTCAAGCCCTGAGGGCGCTCGTCAGATCGCCTGCGGGTCCACGTCCACCAGCCAGCGGATCAGGCCCTTGTGGGCCGGGTCGCCGCGCAGGGTGTGCAGCACGTCCTGCAGGCGTGACAGGGCGCGGTGCAGGTGCTTGCGCGAGGTGCTTTCGATCAGCATCTGGGCGCGTTCCACATCGGCCACTTTCTGCAGGCCCATGGGCACGGCCGGGTACAGGCTGACCTGTTCCAGCGTTTCGGTGCCGCCTTCTTCTTCAGTCAGCCACGCCTCCAGTGTCTGGCGCGCCGTGTTCAGGAAGCCCTGCGCCACGGCCTGTTCGCGGGCGTCGGCACGCAGCAGGGCCTGGTGGCTGAAGGGCGGCAGGCTGGCGGTGGCGCGCTCTGCCAGTTCGCTGGCGGCAAAGGCCGGGTAGTCGTGGCGTTTGAGGGCTTCGAACAGCGGGTGGGTGGGGTGGAAGGTCTGCACCAGCATTTCGCTTTCGCCTTGCGCCGCATCGCGTCCGGCCCGCCCGGCGGCTTGCATCAGCAGCGCAAACAGGCGCTCGGGTGCCCGAAAGTCACTTGAGAACAGCGCGCTGTCCGGGTTGATGGCGGCCACCAGGGTGATGCGCCGGAAATCGTGCCCTTTGGCGATCATCTGGGTGCCCACCAGCACGTCCACCTCGCCGCTGTGCACCTGGGCCAGCTGGCTCTCCAGCGCGCCCTTGAGCCGCGTGGTGTCGGCGTCGATGCGGGCGATGTGCACCGGCTGGCCGTCGGGCCGTTGCACGCCCGCCAGCAGTTCGGCCAGGTGTTCTTCGAGCTGTTCGGTGCCGCGGCCCAGCGGGGCGATGTCGGCATTGCCGCAGGACGGGCAGGTGCGTGGCACGCGGTCGGTGGCGCCGCAGTGGTGGCAGCGCAGGGTGCGGTCACCCTTGTGGAAGACGCGGAAGGCGCTGCAGTGGCGGCATTCGCTTTTCCAGCCGCAGTCGGCGCAGTACAGCACCGGCGCGTAGCCGCGGCGGTTGAGCAGCAGCATGCTTTGCTCGCCGCGCTGCACGCGCGCCTGGATGGCCTGCACCAGCGGGGCGGACAGCACCGTGCGGCGGGGCTGGTGGTTCATGTCCACGCGGCGCACCACCGGCAGTGCGGCGGCGCCGATGCGCTCGGGCATGTGCAGGCGCAGGTAGCGCCCGCCTTCGTCGGCGGGGCGGCTGTGGTGCCAGCTTTCCAGCGAGGGGGTGGCCGAGCCCAGCAGCACCCGGGCGCCGCATTGTTGGCCCCGGTAGATGGCCAGATCACGCGCCGAATAGCGGGCGCCTTCCTGCTGCTTGTAGCTGGGGTCGTGTTCTTCGTCGACCACGATCAGGCGCAGGTGCGGGATCGAGGCCAGCACCGCCATGCGCGTGCCCAGCACGATGCGCGCCGCGCCACTGTGCGCGGCCAGCCAGTTTTTCAGCCGTTGTGCGGGCGTCAGGCCGCTGTGCATGGACACCACCGCCTGCTCGCCAAAGCGCGCGCGCACGCGCTCTTCGAGCTGGGGGGTCAGGTTGATTTCGGGCACCAGCATCAGGGCCTGTGCCTGTGGGTCGGCTTCGAGCACCTGTTGCACGGCGCGCAGATAAACCTCGGTTTTGCCGCTGCCGGTGCTGCCGAACAGCAAAAACGGGCCGGGGTGGGTGGCCATTTGCGCCAGCGCATCGGCCTGCTGACTGGACAACTCGGGCCCCGGCTGCACCTGCAGCGCCGCAGCGGCGACCTGCTTTTTCAGGCGCCGGGCCAACTGGGTGTTGTCGAGATCGCGCAACTGCGGGGGCAGGCTGCTGAGCGCCATCTCACCCAGACTGCGCTGGTAATACTGCGCCGCAAACGCCATCAGCTGCCGCCAGCGGCCGTCCAGCGGGGGCAGGCCCTCGAGCACCCCGGCCACATCCTTGATGGCCTGTGGTGCCAGGTCGGGTGCGGCCCCCCCCGCGTTCCAGACCACGCCCAGCACCTCGCGCCGGCCCAGCGGCACCCGCACCAGCTGACCGGGGCGCAGGGGCTGTGCGCTGCGCCAGCTCAGCAGATCGCCCACGCCGCTGTGTGCAGGGGTCTGCACGGCGACTTCGGTCCAGTGGCTGGGCGGGGTGCTCATGGGCTTGTCAAAAACGTTTCACGGTTTAATGATTTTCTCGAAATTTGCGGTAAGTGCTTGATTTCTATGGGCTTTGAGGCTCATCCAGATTTTCTGTGGATAACTTTGTTGAAAACTGGGGGCCAGAGGGCTGTATCCCTTGAAAATCAAGCCCGCCATCGAAATGCCCATCTGATGAGCAGGAAATTAACTTCCAATGAAATCAACAACTTACGGTTGTTCTCTTCGGTGCCGAGGGCTGGATGTCGCCCGGTTTCACGCCGGGGGGCAGCGCCCCCGTTTTGTGCATAAGTCAAGCCCGGAAAACCAGATTTTTCGCAAAAAAGTGCTTTGCAAGGCCCATTTTTGTGCTACGCCGACTCAAGCCGCCCGGCGCAGCGCCCGCGAGTGGTTGTGCACCGCCTCGACCAGCGCTGACACATGCTCGGGCGGGGTGTACTGGCTGATGCCGTGGCCCAGATTGAAGATGTGGGTCGGGCCGGTGGTGCTGGCGTCGGTGTGCGGGCGGCCGAAGCTGTCGAGCACACGGCGGGCCTGCTCGGCCATTTTTTCGGGCGGGGCGAACAGCACATTGGGGTCGATGTTGCCCTGCAGGGCCTTGCCCGGGCCACCGACCTGGCCGCCCACCATGGCGCGGGCGCGCCCCAGGTTCATGGTCCAGTCCAGGCCCAGCACTTCGCAGTCGAGCTCGCCCATCTCGGACAGCCACAGGCCGCCCCCCTTGGTGAACACGATGCGCGGGATGCGCGCGCCGGCGTGTTCGGTTTTGAGTTTTCCCAGCACGCGGCGGGTGTAGGCCAGACTGAATTCCTGGAACGCGCCGTCGGCCAGCACACCGCCCCAGCTGTCAAAAATCATCACGGCCTGGGCGCCGGCCTCGATCTGGGTGTTCAGGTACAGGGCCACCGCGTCGGCGTTGATTTCCAGAATGCGGTGCATCAGGTCGGGTCGGCTGTACATCAGGCCTTTGACATGGCGGTAGTCGTCAGAACCCGCGCCTTCGACCATGTAGCAGGCCAGCGTCCAGGGGCTACCCGAAAAACCGATGAGCGGCACCCGGCCGTTCAGGGCCTTGCGGATGCTGGTGACGGCGTCAAACACGTAGCGCAGCTTGTCCATGTCGGGCACGGCCAGCTGGCTGACGGCGGCTTCGTCGCGCACGTTTCTGGCAAATTTGGGGCCTTCGCCCTGCGCAAACGACAGGCCCAGGCCCATGGCATCGGGCACGGTGAGGATGTCGCTGAACAAGATGGCGGCGTCCAGTGGGTAACGCTCGAGCGGCTGCAGCGTGACTTCGGTGGCGTATTGAACATTCGTGGCCAGGCCCATGAAACTGCCCGCTTTGGCGCGGGTGGCGCAGTATTCGGGCAGGTAGCGGCCGGCCTGGCGCATCAGCCAGATGGGGGTGTGGTCGGTGGCCTGACGCAGGCAGGCGCGCAGGAAGGTGTCGTTTTTCAAAGGGGCAAAGGAAGTCATGCCCCGATTGTCGCAGGCCGGCCTGACCGGTCCTGGAAGGGTCTCAGGGCAGTGCCCGCAGGATTTCGGCCGCCGAGGGCAGCTCGGACAGCACCACCGGCGCACGGCCCGGCGTGTACACCGCGTACACCGGCACGCCGCTGCGGCCCAGCGCAGCCAGGGCGCGGGTGATGGCGGCATCGCGCCGCGTCCAGTCGGCGCGCAGGGTGACGACTTGCCGGGCGTCAAAAGCGTCCACCACGTCGGCGCTGGCCAGCACGGTCTTCTTGTTGTACTGGCAGGTCACGCACCAGGCGGCGGTGAAGTCCACGAACACGGTGCGGCCGGCGGCCAGCTCGCGCTGCACGGTGGTTTCGCTCCAGGCCTGCCAGCGCTCACCGCTTTGGGCAGTGGGGGCGCTTGCCGTTTCCGCTGCCGGCCACTGGCTGAGCAGCCCGGCCAGCAGCAGTGCGGCCAGTGCCAGCAGGCCCATGCGGGCGCGACCTTGTCGTGTGCTGGCCCAAAGACCGAAGGCCAGCACCACCAACACCGCCAGCAGGGCGGCGACGGTGTCCATGCCGCTTTGCTGGCCCAGCACCCAGACCAGCCAGACCACGGTGGCGAACATCGGAAACGCCATGGCCTGGCGGAAAGTCTGCATCCAGGCGCCAGGGCGTGGCAGGCGGTGGGCCAGCGCGGGCCAGAAACTCACGGCCAGATAAGGCAGGGCCATGCCCAGACCCATGGCCACGAACACCGGCAGCGCCTGCCAGAGCGGCAGACTGACCGCCAGCCCCAGCGAGGCCCCCATGAAGGGCGCGGTGCAGGGCGAGGCCACCGCCACCGCCAGCACGCCCGACAGCGCGGCGTCCACCATGGGGTGGCGGCTTTGCAGTCCGGCCAGCGAGGAAGGCAGCATCTGGCCGAACTCGAACAGCCCGGCCAGGTTCAGACCCAGCAGGGTGAACAGGACCGCCAGCGCGGTCACCACAGCGGGCGACTGCAGTTGAAAGCCCCAGCCCAGCTGCTCGCCGGCTGCGCGCAGGGCCAGCATCAGGCCGCCCAGCAGTACAAAAGACAGCACGGCGCCGCCCGTGTAGGCCAGACCCGCCGCACGGTGCGCGGCACCCGTGATACCCGGGCGGGAAAAGCCCAGCAGCTTGATGGCCAGCACCGGGAACACGCAGGGCATGAGGTTGAGGATCAGGCCGCCGACAAAGGCGCCCAGCAGGGCCAGAAGAAAACCGGGCGCACCAGCAGTCGTGCTGGCCGCTGTGGACTGGGCATTGGCTTGCAGCGCTTTGGCCAGTTCAGGCGAGACGCCGATGGCGGCCGTGAGCGCTGGCCAGGTGCCCTGCAGCGGTGTGCCCACCTGCAGGGCGGGCGGGCGCGGCGCGGTCTCCGGGCCGGGGGCCAGCACCCATTGCATCTGCGCCGGGCTGTCGCTGCGTTCGGCCGACACCGGCACGCGGGCGGTCCAGGTGCTGCCATCCCATTGCTGGGTCCAGCCCTTGCCCTGGGCGGCGGCGTTGTCCACCACGTTGGCGGTGACGGGCAGCAGCGTCAGTGTCTGGCCGCGCCAGCCGGCGGGCAGTTGCTCGATGCGCAGCTGCAGGGTCTTGCCACCCTCCAGAATGCGGGCGCTGTGGGCGCCGGGTTGCGCTTGCGGTGTGGCGGCTTGCGCGGCCTCGAACAGCGCGCCGTGCAGCGCGGTGGCGCTGCGCACAGGCAAGTCGAGCGCAAAGCGGCCTTCCTGTGGGATGCATTCCTGACGGCAGACCAGCCATTCGGCCTGCAGTTCGATGCGCAGCTTGCCTGTCAATGGGGTCTGGAACTGGGGCGTGACGGTGACCGGCACGGCCAGCAGCAGTGTGCCTTCGTAGCCGTAGTTGGCCAGGCTGCCGATCGGGATCTTCCTGGGCAGGGGCCAGGCGATCTCACCGGCCTGCAGACCCGCGGGCAGTTGCCAGTGCAGCTGCGTGGGCAGGCCCGAGTCGCCCGGGTTTTGCCAGTAGGTGTGCCAGTGCGACGCGTGTTCGATCTTCAGGCCCAGCCAGAGAGTCTGTCCGGCCTGCACGCCCTGCGGCGCGTGCGCCAGCAGCTCCACCTGGACCTGTTCGTTGCGCAGCGTGGTCTGCGCAGGCGCAGCCAGCGACAGGCACAGCAGACAAAGCGACAGCAGACAGCGCAAAATGAAGGGCATGGCAGGGCAGGTGGGTAAGGGCAGCCCGCACTGTACACCCCGGGGCATGCCCTCCTTTAAGATGGGCACATGAGCACCTTGCCCCGTTTCTGGGCCGATCTGGCCACCACCGATTTCGCCACGCTGGACCGCACGCGGGCCATCGCGGTGCTGCCGGTGGCCGCCACCGAGCAGCACGGCCCGCACCTGCCGCTGTCGGTGGACAGCGATCTGGCGGATGGCGTGGTGCAGGCCTGCCTGGCGCACCTGCCGTCCGACCTGCCCGCGCTGTTCTTGCCTACCCAGGCTGTGGGCTACAGCCCGGAGCACACGGCTTTTGCCGGCACGCTCACGCTCAAGGCCGAAACCCTGATTCGCCTGTGGACCGACATCGCCGAGTCGGTGGCGGCCAGTGGTGTGAAAAAACTGGTGCTGTTCAACAGCCATGGTGGTCAGGTCAGCCTGCTGGACGTGGTGGCGCGTGACCTGCGCGCGCGGCTGGGCATGCTGGTTTACAGCGTGAGCTGGTTCAACCTGCCGCTGCCGGACGATGCTGGGCGGGACATGAACGCCCTGTTCAGCGCCGATGAACACCGCTTTGGCGTGCACGCGGGCGACGTCGAGACGTCCATGATGCTGGCGCTGCGGCCCGAACGGGTGCGCATGGTGGCGGCGCAAAACTTCCATTCCACCTCGCAGGACCGGGCCGCGCTGTTCCCGATCCTGGGCAATGGCAAGAGTGCCAAACTGGCCTGGCAGATGCAGGACTACAACCCGCACGGCGCTGCAGGAAACGCGTCGGCGGCCACGGCAGAAAAAGGCCGGGCGCTGGTGCAGGCGGCCGGGCGCTCGCTGGCGCGCCTGCTGGACGAAATCGACCGCCTGCCCGCAGACACCCTGCGCTGAACTCCTCTTCAGTGCGTGAAACGTGGCAGCACCAGTTGGCAGTGGTGCTGGCTCACACAACGCGGGAACTCCCGTGTTGCGTCAATGCAGCCGCCTTCGGCATAAACCCCGTACGGATCGCGCATCTGCATCATGTGGTCCAGAGTGCGCTGCAATGACGCCGGATCGTTGCGGGTGGCGCGAACGGCCTGGGCGACCCGGGTTTCGTCCATGGCCAGCTGGCCGTCAGCGCCCATGAAGGCGCCATCGCGCCAGTGGAAAATTTCCAGGCATTTCGATTCGAGTGTGAAGGGGCGGTCGCGCTCCCAGAAGTTGCTGAACAGCCCCTGACCCATGTAGATGACCCAGGACCCTTCATAACCCGTGACATCCGACGAATGCGCATCGGGGTTGCGGAACCACAGCCGGTCACCCGGGATGCAGTAGTGGGCAGGAATGGGGTTCTGCAGGGAGCCGTATTCGTGCATGAACACCTGGTTGAACTGTTCTGATCTGATGGCATGGACCTGGCAGGTTTGCTGCAGCTGTTCATACAGGGCGGGGTGGTGCTCACGCGACTCCCGCGCGATGCCCAGCAGCACCACGTATTCGGTGGCGCGGTAGCAGGAGAAGTCGTAGAGCCGGCCGCTGTGCAGCGGTTGTGTGGCGCTCACGATGGCTTCGACCAGATCTTGTCCGGGGCGAAGCAGGAAGCCGTGCACGTCGTCGTAGTGCCAGAACGCCTCGGGGCGTTCAGCGGCCTCGGTCTTGAAGGCCAGGGCGGTTTGCCTTGCCGCTTCAACAATGTGGCGACGCACCCGCACCCGGGATTGCAGGGCTGCCAGATCGCCACTCGCGATGGTGTTCGGCGCGGCCAGCAAGGCCAGCAGGATTTCCTGTTCGAGTGAGGGAGATTGCCTGTGGTGTCGGCGCCAGCGGTGGTGCAGGTCCAGCGTGTCGTGCAGTGGCATGTGCTGCAGGCGGTAGCAGGGCTCGAACTGGCAAATGATGTGTGTGCCCGCCAGACTGCCGATCTGGTGGGTCACCACGCCGTGCTGAATGCCCAGACCGGCAAGCCATTCGCGCAGCTGCGCTTCGTCGCTGTCCGCGTGTGTGGTGTTGAGCAGGATGCCGCCCTGGCGCACCAGGTGCTGAACGGTCAGTTCCGAAAGATGCATGCACTGATTTTGTGCATGCCGAGCTCAACGTGGTCTTGGGGATTTCACCATGAGGGCGAACACCCGGATCAGGCGTAAGTCACCCAGTCCTGGTGTTCAGCGTTGTCCAGGTGCGGCAGCGTGTTGTAGCTCACCAGCATGTGGCGTTTGGGGTTGAAGGCGAACTCGGTCAGTGCCGTGTTGCGGATGCGCAGGTTCAGCTCGATGGTGGTTTCGGGCGGCGTGCCGAGCACGCGGCCCACGGCGGTCGAGATCGGTCCACCGCTGGAGACGATCAGCGCGTTGCCGGCGCAGTGCTGGCGCACATGGTCCAGCGCCTGCTCGATGCCGCCCACAAAGTCGGTGTACGCGGGCATGCCTTTGGGGCTGATACGGCCGTCCATCCAGGCTTTGAGCGCGTCGCGCAGCAGCCGGAAGTGGTGGCGGTAGAGCTCGGGCGTGTCGGGTTTGGCCAGCGGTTTCGGGTGGATGGCTTCGATCAGGGCGTGGCTGTCGTATTCATTGAGGCCGGGCCAGACCGCAGCTGCATGCGTCCAGCCGGCGCCCTGGGCGATGCCTTCCCAGGTTTCGCGGTGTCGCGTCAGGCTGCCCATCAGCACGGTGTCGATCTGCACGCCTTCGCGCGCAAAGCGCTCGCGCAGGTATTCGCCCAGCCGTTGGGCCTGACGGTGGCCCAGCGGGCTCAGGCGGTCGTAGTCGTCTTCGCCAAACGAGGCCTGGCCGTGGCGGATAAGGTAAAGCGTTCCCATGGAGGCCGATTGTGGGCGTGGCTGCTGCCCGCGCCTGTCACGCCCGTGATCCCAGCAGGACCTCGCCCTTTGGCGTTTCGAGCAGTGCCAGCAGCGCGGCCGGCCCGGCCGACCATTGCACCGATTCCAATGCCATGTCTTTGGCCCAGGCCTGCAGTGCCGCATGTGCCGGGTGCTGCAGGGTCATGCGCCGCAGGCGCAGGCCGCTGACAGGCATGGCATCGACCGGGTGCACGGCGCCCCATTCAATCAGGGTGGGCAAGACACCGTCGAGCAGCCGCTGGCCATCGTCGCGCACGCTGATCTGCCATTGCAGCAGGCCACCAGGCGTCGTGCGCGATGCCTGCAGTGCACGGCCACGGTCCCAGCCATGGCGGGCGCAACACGCCAGGGCCTCGCCGAGCGTATCTGTGCGGGCGACCCAGTGCCGCAGTTGTGGGCCGTGCGTGCGCAGCTGGGTCCTCAGGTTGGCGTCGTCCATGTCGAACCAGCGGCGCAGCGGTGGCTCGCGCAAGGGGCGGGCATCGGGCTGGATAGCGATGATTTCCAGATAGGCGCGCGCGAACCCGGGTCCATCGATGCGCAGCAGCCGGTTGTGGGTGCCCATCAGGGGGTGTTCGCCCCCAGGGCCGGGTGTCACGCCAAGTCGATCTTCGCACCATGCGACGCCTTCGTCCAGCGATGCGGCGATCACCACCAGGTGGTCCAGTGCAGCTTTCACAGGCGGACCTCGCCCCGGATGCAATCGGCCACGTCTCCGCCGACCCAGATCTGGCCCGAGGCATCCTGCCTGATGAACACCTCACCGGCACGGCCCAGCGCAGTGCCCTGGCGGGCACGGTAGTGCGCAGGCATGTGACCGTCGGCAATGAGCCATTGCGCCAGAGATGCGTTCAGGCTACCAGTGACCGGGTCTTCGGCGATGCCCACCGGTGCCGCGAAGCCGCGCACCTCGAGGTCGGTGGTGTCCTGTGCCTGGCCGGCAAAGGCCCGTGCCTCGCGGTTGGCGCGCCGGATCAGGCCCCTGTCTGCCTGCCGGCGGGCGGCCACGCCGACCTTGGTGCCCAAGCGCCTGAGCGCGGCATGGTCGGGCTCCAGCGCGAGCACGGTCTGCACGTCGGGCAGCAGCAGGCCCAGCCAGTGTGGCCCATTGTCCAGGTCCTGCGCGGCCAGTACCTCGTCGCTGGCCAGCCCCAGTGCCTCCAGCACGGCCGCCAGCTTTTCGGCATCGGGGTCAGCACGGCGCAGTGCCGGTGAGGCAAAGGCGCGACGGCCGTCTTGCTGGCGCAGGGTCACCAGGCCCACGCCGCATTCCTGCACGACCTGCCCGCTCTGCTGTGGCTGCCCGCCCGCCTGCAGCCAGGCGTGGGCCGTGCCCAGCGTGGGGTGGCCGGCAAAGGGCAGTTCACCGCCGGGCGTGAAGATGCGCACCCGGTAGTCGGCGCCGCCCGCTCGACCTTGGGGCGTGGGGGGCAGCACAAAAGTGGTTTCACTCAGCTGGGTCCAGGCGGCAAAGGTCTGCATTTGCGCGTCGCTCAGGCCTTCGCCGTCGAGCACCACGGCCAGCGGATTGCCGCGCAGCGGCTCCGATGTGAAGACGTCGACTTGCTGGAAAGGGCGAGTTCTCTTCATGGGGCTCCACGGTTCAGCTGGATTGGCGCAAACCCGACATGATCCACAGCGCGGTCGCTGCCAGCGTCAGCGCCATCAGCCGGTTGAACACCAGCAGCCGCTGACCCTGGGCCAGCCAGTGGCGAAGCATGGCGCCAACCAGCGCGTAGGTGAGGTTGCTGAAGAAGGCAAAAGCCAGCATCAAGGGCAGGATCCGGGTGTAGCGCTGAAAGATGTCGGGTTGCCCGGCCACCCAGCCGGCCACGATCGACAGCGACAGCATCCAGGCCTTGATGTTGAGGAACTGCAGCAGCACACCTTGCACAAAGCTCACGTCCAGCCGTGCGGCGTCGGCTTCGCCGAGTTGTCCGCTGCCCCACAGGCGCCGGGCCAGCCACAGCAGGTAGCCCACGCCGCCCAGCACAATCGCCCAGCGCAGGGCAGGCATGGCCAGCACCAGCGAACCCAGGCCGGCCGCGCTCAGCGTGAACAGCAAGCCCCAGCCGACCGGGACCGAGAGCACGAAATGCAGGGCGCCGCGCAGGCCGCGGTTGGCCGCCAGCGCGGTGGACAAGGTGGTGTTGGGCCCCGGGGTGAAGCTGGTGGCGGTGGCCAGCACCAGCAGGGCAGACAGTTCGGCTGAAGTCATGGCTGGACTGTAGCCGGCCATCTGTTCAGGTCGTGTCGCCTGCTTTTCCTGTTCATATGGCCTGCAAGGCCTCAAGCCGCTCCATGGCCGCCATCCACTGTTCTTCCACCGCCATCAGGCGGGCGGCCTTTTGGGATGCCAGTGGGGGGTCGCTGGCATACAAAGAGCCATCGGCCAGCGCCTTCTCGAGCTGGGTCTGTTCGGTTTCAAGGGCTTCGATCTGTGCGGGTAGGGCTTCGAGTTCGCGCTGTTCCTTGTAGCTGAGCTTGCGCCTGGGGGCCTGGGGTTCGCGCGCCTTGGCAGGTTCGGCCGGTGGCGTTGCCGCGGTCGGTGTTGCCTCGCGGGCGGCGGCCTGGGAGACTTGGGCGTTCAGGGCCTGAGCCCGGGCCGACTGGGTCAGCCAGTCCTGCACATCGCCCTCGTATTCGCGCCAGAGTCCGCCGCCTTCGGCTACCAGGGTGCTGGTGACCACGTTGTCCAGGAAGCGCCGGTCGTGGCTGACCAGAAAGACCGTGCCTTCGTATTGCTGCAGCAGGTCTTCCAGCAGTTCCAGGGTGTCGATGTCCAGGTCGTTGGTCGGCTCGTCCAGCACCAGCACGTTGGCCGGACGCGCGAACAAGCGTGCCAGCAGCAGGCGGTTGCGCTCCCCGCCCGAGAGCGATCGCACCGGCGAGCCGGCGCGGGCAGGCGAGAACAGGAAGTCTCCCAGATAGCTTTTGACATGGGTGCGGCGGTTGCCGATCTCGATCCATTCGCTGCCCGGGCTGATGAAGTCTTCCAGCGAAGCGTCCAGGTCGATCTGGTCGCGCATCTGGTCAAAGTAGGCCACGCTGAGGTTGGTCCCAAGGCGGACGCTGCCGCTGTCGGGCTGCAGCTCACCCAGAATCAGCTTGAGCAGGGTGGTTTTGCCGGCGCCGTTGGGCCCGATCAGGCCGATCTTGTCGCCGCGCAGGATGGTGCTGCTGAAGTCCCGCACCACGGTGCGAACCTGGCCGTCGGGCGCGGCAAAGCCTTTGCTGACGCGGTCCAGATCCGCCACGATCTTGCCACTGGGCGCGCCGCCGGCGACCTCCAGACGCACACTGCCCACCGCGTCGCGGCGGTGCGCACGGGCTTCGCGCAGGGCAACCAGCCGGTTGATGCGCCCCTGTGCCCGGGTACGCCGGGCTTCCACCCCCTTGCGAATCCAGACTTCCTCCTGAGCCAGCAGCTTGTCCGCTCGGGCATTGATCGTGGCTTCCTGGGCCAGCTGTTCTTCCTTGAGGGTTTGGTACTGGGCGAAATTGCCGGGGTAGGATGTGAGCCTGCCCCGGTCGAGCTCGACCATGCGGGTGGCGATGCGGTCCAGAAAGGCACGGTCATGGCTGATGGTGACCACGCTGCCGCGGTAGGCCAGCAACAGGTCTTCCAGCCAGGTGATGCTGTCCATGTCCAGGTGGTTGGTCGGTTCGTCCAGCAACAGTACGTCAGGGCGTGTTACCAGCGCTCGGGCCAGCGCCACGCGCTTGCGGTTGCCGCCTGACAGGCTGGCAATGCGGGCGTTAGGCGCCAGGTGCAGACGCTGCAGCGTCTCGGCGACGCGCTGCTCCCAGCCCCAGCCATCGAGCGCCTCGATCTGACTTTGAAGGCTGTGCAGATCGCCTTTGCTGTGGGTGTAATCGTTGATCAGCTGCAGGAGTGTGCCCAGTCCCTCTTGCACGGCTTCATATATGGTGTGCTCGGGATCGAGCAGGGGCTCCTGGGGCACATAGGCGATGCGAACGCCTTGCTGAACATGAAGCTGCCCATCGTCTGCCCGCTCCAGGCCCGACAGGATTTTCAGCAATGACGATTTGCCTGTGCCGTTGCGGCCGATCAGGCCGACGCGTTCACGGGATTCAAGGGAGAAGCTGGCATGGTCCAGCAAAGCAACGTGGCCATAGGCCAGCGAGGCGTCCAGCAAGGTGATGAGTGACATGCTGTCGATTATCGACACCATGTTCAAAGAAAAAACGTGGCGGCCTTGTCAGGGGGCTGAAAGTTGTGCCATAATTCAAGGCTTCGCTGATCACTGAGTGGTTAGTGAAAACCCTCAAGCCCAAGACGGCCTGCTCTGCAAAAAGTTTTGGCTCTGGCAAAAAAGATCAAAAAAGATCAAAAAATCTGTGCCATAATCGAGGGCTTCGCTGATCAAAACCAGTTTTGCTGCAGAGATCAACGAGAGCTGAAAAAAGTTAAATTTTTTCAGCGACACGCCAAAAAGCGTGCTACAATGCAAGGCTTCGCTGATCGCAGCGGGGCAAGCGAGATGACAGTGGTTGTCTTGTGTTCTTTAAAAATATACAGCCGATAAGCGTGGGCGTTTGATGGTGATTGCCAGGTTCTTCGGAACTCGGCTTTTAGCCGACAAACGCTCATGAGAATAGAAGTGAAGTTCACTTCAATTCCGTTTTTATGAGTAACAAATCAAGATCGAACTGAAGAGTTTGATCCTGGCTCAGATTGAACGCTGGCGGAATGCTTTACACATGCAAGTCGAACGGCAGCACGGACTTCGGTCTGGTGGCGAGTGGCGAACGGGTGAGTAATA
>JACCDU010249855.1_pt1 | contig 35120 bp, 31 predicted proteins | sample 7446081 | NCBI WGS metagenome assembly JACCDU01 (sample SAMN15323447, study PRJNA562643) | freshwater metagenome | isolation source: river surface water | place: USA:Blue River Watershed | collected 2017-08-17
GTGCAGTGACCTAAGCGTCGGGTTCTTGCTGGTTACCTCGAACAAGGCCTCGCGCATCCGTTCATCGCAATCCCGACGACGAGCCTCCACGAGCGGGCGCATCAATTGCTGAAACTCGGCGGTCATTTGGCTTAGATCAGTGCCAACGGGAACACTCAGTACGACACGGTTGTCTTCGCCTTCCTTGTCCAGCAGCGGATCGTGGATTTCCCTGATTGGAAAGCGAATGCCATGCGAGAAGATTTTGCGCCCCGAGTGGATTCTGTTCTTGCTGCCTTGTGGATGTCCGCCGCTCTTCCACCAGTGCATGAAATCATCGTCACGCACATCACCGAAATAGGTGTAGAGGTCGGATAGTTCCCCAGCGCCGCCGTTTTCGCAACATTCCTTGTACGGCTTGCTCAACCTGAGGAATGCCCACCAGTAGTAGTAGACGCTCCACATGTAGCCAGGTGCACCATCAAACGGCGGCTGCGTGTCTCTGGTGCTCGTATCGTCAAGATTGGTCACGGGCGGCGCAAAACGGAAATGCAGAATCCTGCGCCCATGGAGCATCTTCTCGTACATTACCGTCCCCCCATTATGCATCTCTGGCGCAGAACTAATGCCAGAGCTGCTTTAGACTGACCCTTATCTCAAGCCTATTTGGACCTTCTCAGCAGGCATGTCGCTTGTTGCAAATGAAAGGTCTACTATCATGAACACCACCATCGAAAACACTGTCATCGCTGCCGCCGCTGACGTCGCCGCTATCCCCAGCATCAGCGTTCCTGCGAATGCGACCATCACTGTTGATGCAGGCGAAGCTGAATGGGTCGAGCCCGTTATCACTAACGCTTATGCCGCCATCGGCACTTTGGTCGCAGATCAGGAGATCTGGCTCAATGGCGTTCACCGTACCGCCAACGAACAGCTCTATGTCCTCTTGCAGCGCTGCTACCACCTCTACTCGCTGATGGCTTCAGACAAGGAGCAAAACGCAAGTCTCAAGGCTGCCATCGAACGCCACAACGAGGAGCGCAACCTCGGCATCGACATGAACTCGCACACGATGACCAACATCATCAAGGTTGTGTTCGGCGCTGATCGTCGCCGTGCGAGCTCTTACAGCACTGCACTGCGTGTTGCGCTGTCTGAGAAGGTGGCGGTTAAGGATCTGCCGCAGTTCTTCCGCGATGCTGGCGGCGTTGAAGAGGTCCGCCGCAAGCAGACCAACGGCGGTGCACCGAAGGTCGACAAGGTTGATGTGGCGACCCGTCGCACCGCCGATATCACCCTGGCAGTGCTCGCAGATGACAACATTGCCTCCGTTCTCGACTGCGGCGCGATCGGCAAGCAGGTTGTGCTGCTCGCATCGCAGGACGTGAATGGTGTTCTGAACATCAACGCGGTTGTCCAGACGGATGGTGTGACCAAGGCCGTGCTCACTGCAATCTACAACGCAAATCACAAGGAGTGGGAGAAGGCTGCCGATGTGGGTCAGTCCGTATCTGAAGAGGAAGAGCTTGATGCGCTGATTGAGGCTGCTGCCGCCTAATCAAATCAGCTCTGAAGGGGGAGCGAAATTGCTCCCCCTGGCTCTCTTGGAGGACTAGAAATGCTCGACAAAGATAATGGCTATAAGCCCACAGAAATTCAGGACATCGTATTTGGCGACAATCACGCAAAGACCGTTGTAGCGGAGATTGTTTCAGGGGTTATGCCCTTCCCCTTCGCTGGTGTGAACGGGATCATTCTCTATGGTCCGAACGGCACTGGCAAATCGGCACTTGCGCGCATTCTGCCTACTGCGATCGAAAGCAAGGGCTCGCAGACTGAAGCTGAGGCGGACTACGAGTTCCACAAGATCACAGCTGCGACTGATGGCAAGGAGCTCATTGAGCAGATCGCATACAAGACACAGCTCGTGCCCTTCGGACGCTTTCGGTATTTTGTCTTCGACGAATTCGACCTTCTCAGCCCGCGCTACGTCGAATCCATGAAGTCGGTCATGAACACCGAACTTGCGGTTTTCATCATGACCACCAACAGCATCAGCAAGATCGATAACAGCATCAAAAGCCGCTCTCACTTAGTCCACATGCCCTTCGCAGGTGCAGAGCGCTGGCTTCCAACTATGCGGCAGGTGTTGCTCGATCAGCAGGTGATGGCTCCGAAAGATCAGGCGCTGCTCGATCTTGTCCCTGCTTGCAAACATGACGCTCGGAAGATCATGAATGCTACTCTTCGCATTGCAAGCATTCGCCGCGAGAATGGTTTGGTAATTCAACCCGCAGCTGACTTCGAGCACACTGTGCAAGACGCTGCATAGCTCTGGCAGGTCGGGTTACCCGACGGTTCATCAGTAACAATGCCTTGATCGCGCTTCGCAGCCTTACGCTGCGCGTGACTAACAACCAAAGGAAACAATATGTCTTATGAAGGCTGGCGGATCGCCTTGGCCAAAGGACAGTCCGTTCTTGAGCCCACTATGATTGTCTACGGATACTTTGTCTTCGACGGCAGCGGGGAGATGTATGACCGCGTTAACGCAGTTTATGACGGAGATGGAGACGTATCGATCTACTCGAAGGATCATGGGTACATTTTCCCCGACGCCGCGGATGATTACTCGATCTTCCTTCAAAGTGAGCTGACCACTCTGCGCATTGTTGACGATATGTTGAAATCGAACAAGCTCCCACTCGATGAGAGCGGGGTCATCACGCCGCGGTTTGCGATGTGAGATAGTGAGCGAAATTCACACCTGGAAAGCCCCGCCGTTGCGCGGGGCTTTTTGTGTCGAAATCACACGCTCAATGAAATAATCTATACAACAATTTCGCAGAACCCGAGCGCGGATATCTGCTTTATATGCTGGTTTTGTTAGGGAAAATGGTGCCGCTTACGTGACTCGAACACGTGACCCCATCATTACGAATGATGTGCTCTACCAACTGAGCTAAAGCGGCAACGAGGCGCCCATTAGCTTGATTTCGGCGCCTTTCCTACCCCCTTTCGCAATCAAATTTACGCCTCAATCCTCGCGAGCGCCGCTCTGCAGCTGCGCGATGTTCATCTCGGCGGTCAGATGCTTGGCATAGAACCGATCGATCATCTCAACGGAGGTTCGCGCGTTGCGAGCCAACTTGATCGGATCGATGCCCTCACCGTTGATCAGTCGGAACATGATACATGTGTGCCGCAAGCTGTAGAGTGTGCGGGCTTCACCGTTCGGCGTCTCCTTGAGACCTATAGCTTTCAGCACTTGGTCATATTGGCGCGTGATATCGCGCAAGGCATAATCGCGGTTCAGCTGCTGCGGGCAGAACAGATAGTCGTTGGGCTTGCCGTAGCCTTCTTTGCGCTGACGCTTGAGCAACTCGTCATAGACCAGAACCGCCCTTTCCATCGTGACCACAGGCTGACCATGCCCCTTCGTCGGTGGATGTGTCAGCCGCAGATATTTGTCCTTACCCCGTATGACTGCCACATGTTTGTGCTGAAGAACCTTGATGTCGGTTGGGCGGATGAATGAGTTTGTCATGAAAATGATGAGGTCATAGACCTCTTGGCTAATCTCCACATTGCGCAGGAACTTTCCTGCCTTTGTATCAACCCTGATTTTCTGACCGATCATCGCACGGCACTTCGAATGCAGCGTGCTGTACTCCTTGCTGTTGAACCAAGGGCGCGCCGTATCCACCGTCTTGAGCCTGGGGAAAGCAGGCTGTGAAGTAATCACGCCCATGCGCTGAGCGTATCTCAGGATCGTCTTAATGTGCGAGAGGTGGATCTTGAGCGAGTTGATCGAGAGCGGTCGGTCAGCGGTGCTGAGCTTGTTGATGTAATCGCTGATCACCCCGTAATCGATGTCCGCAACTTCGTACTTGCCGAAGTGTGGCAGTAGATCTGATTCGAGCCGTGCTGCGTCGTACTGCACTTTCTGCTTCGAGAGCTCGCCGCGCTTCAGCCTTGCCTCGTTCTCTTTCGCTAGCCCGCGTGCACAGACTTCAAAACCACTGGTTTTCGTGAACGGCAGCTTGTTCATCTTGCGATGCTTGAGGTCGACAAAGACCTTCTTAGCCGCTTTGATCGCTTCCTTCTTGTCCGCAACCTTCAAGCTACGACGGACAATTTTTCCATCTTCATAGTATCTTGCATACCAGAACGGAGAGGCTTCCATCTGGTAGATCGTGAGCGTGCCGTAACCCGCAACTTTGTGCAGCGAACTAGGGATGGGCTGCGTGCGATCACGCTTGGTCGTGTTAGCCCGACTTTTTGCAGGTTTCTTGGACGCTTGCGCCATGCGAGAGTTGTATAGGAAAAACTATACAACAGCAAGCTCAGCTAAAAAGCTGAAGTTATTGCTAAATTTGTGAAAAATGCCTTGCCGCCAACACATTACGAATGATGTGCTCTACCAACTGAGCTAAAGCGGCGCATCACCTTATGGTGTGGAGGCCCGAGCCGGAATCGAACCGGCGTAAACGGATTTGCAGTCCGGTGCGTAACCACTCCGCCATCGGGCCATCCATCCCTTTGGGCGAACCCTCCGGGAGCCGCGCCACTAGCCGAGCAGTCGGGCCAGTGCAACCGATTCATCAGCGGCAATTACGCGACCCGCTGGAAGGCCAGGCGACGCGTGGCAGGATCGGCGGCTTCCAGTTTAACCCGGACGCGGTCACCCGGCACCACCTCACGCGCCACAGTCCGGGCAACCACCGGCAGCGCGCATAACTGGATCCGCGCACCCTGTTCGCCCAGATCGGTGACAACAGCATCGAACAGTTCCCCCACCCGGCCCGCCAGGATTGCCGTTTCGGCCAGATCGACCACCGCGCGCTCAACCTGCCCGGCGCGGGCTTCTGCGCGTTGCATGGCAGCGGGCAATCGCAGAAAGGCGGCGCTGACCGCTGCGGGCAACGGGCGGCCATTGGCCAGCGCCAGTGCTGCTTCAATCACATAACGGTCAGCCAGCCGCCGCAGCGGAGCGGTGGCGTGGGCATAGGGCGCGGCAATCGCGGCGTGCCACGGCGGATTGCTGGGTGAATAGGGCGCGTAGCTCGCCCCTTGCCCCGCGCGGCGCACGGCCAGCATGAAGGCGGCGTGGCGCGGATCAGCGGGATCGAGCAGCTTTTCGAACTGGGAAAGCGGCGCGGCTTCAGGCCAGGTCAGGCCAAAGGCCCGCGCAGTCTGGCGCAACCGGGCTTCGGCGCGCGAATCCGGTCCGGCCATAACCCGAAACAGGCCGGTTTCATGGGTGAGCAGCAGGCTGGCCACCGCCAGATTGCAGGCCAGCGAAAGCGCGGCATTGGCAGTTTCCGCAGGCAGCAATGGGCGGAAGTGGAGATGGAACGAGCCATCTCCGTTCCGCTCTACCTGCTGCTCGGGCGGATCGACCCGCGCGGCCCCGCGCCGCGCCTCGGCCAGTTCGATTCGGGCGGCGATTTCGGCAAAACCGGCGGGCAGGTCGGTCGGCTGAACGGTTTCATAAGCCAGCTTGGCGCGGGAGCGGATTAGCGCGCGGGTCACGGCATCGAGCGCAACCTCGCCATCGGGGCGAACACGAACGGTGAAGACCACGGCCGGGCGCGGTCCATCGGGCAGCAGGCTGGCGGCGCCTTCGGCCAGAACCGGCGGGTAAAGCCCGGCCTTGCCATCGGGGAGATAGGTCGTGACCCCGCGCACCCAAGCCTCGACATCAAGGGGATCGCCATGGCTCACAAACCAGCCGACATCGGCTATGGCATAGTGCAGCAACCAGTCATTGCCCGCCGCTTCGATCGCGAAGGCCTGGTCAAGATCGGTCGATTCCGCCGGATCGAGCGTCACAAAGGCACGACCGGTCCAATCGGCATGTTCGGTTGGCGCGCGCAAAGCCGCTACCGCGGCGGCCGCCTGCACGGCGGGCGGAAATGTCGGGGGAACCTGGAACTGCAGGCGCAGGGCAGCCAGCCCTTCGGCCAGCAGGCAATCGGGATCGCGCAAGGTCCGCATCCGGGCAGGCTATACCCATGCCGCACAAAGCAAAAGGCCTCCCCGGCTGCCCGGAGAGGCCTCTTGTCGGTTTGGTTGACTGCCCGGGCTAGAACTTGCCGCGCAGCGTCACGCCGAAGGTGCGCGGTTCGCCAGGGAAGCCGACGAACAGCTGGTTGGCCGTGCCCGCCAGGCCGGTCGAGGCCGGCGCCGCAACCGAGCGGAAGGTTCCGCCACCCTGGAGCGGCATGTCCGCGCCGATCATGAAGTACTTCTGGTTAAGCAGGTTCTGGGCCCACAGCTCGATGCCCCACTTGCGACCTTCGCCAAACAGGCCAACACGGGCGTTGACGGTGTAGAAGGCGTCCTGGACCTTTTCGAGGTCAAGGTCAGAGCCGGTGTTGGTATCGCTCTGCAGGCGGGTGTCGACATAGAACAGCGCCGACAGGCCGCTGTCACCAATCGGCGGAGTCCAGCTCATGCCTGCGGTCACGACATATTGCGGCGCGTTCGACACAGCGTTGCCCGGCAGCTGGAACAGCACCGGCGAAAGCGGGCGCCCGCCCGTGCCGACCAGGTCCTTGGCATATTGGGTTTCGACATAGGTCAGGCCGGCATTGACCGTGAAGTGACGGGCCGGACGCAGGAAGGTTTCAAGCTCGAAGCCCTTTGAAGTCACGCCAGGCTTCAGGCGATCCGCTGCGCAGGAACCGGTCAGCGCCGAACCATCTACGTCGGCCCCGCCCAGGCTGTCACGGCAGGCCTGGATGTTGGTGACTTCGAAGTTCACGCCGTTGTAGGTGTTGAGCTGATAGTTCGAATAGCGCTGGTAAAACGCCGCGAAATTCACGTCGATCCCGTTGCCATCGTACTTGAAGCCAAGTTCGAAGGCGTCAACCTTTTCGCTGGCGAACTGCAGGTCGGTCACTTCCGGCCGGCCATTGCCCTGCGTGAACGCCGGGCGGGCCAGGCGGGCCGCGCAGGCGGCATCGAAGGTGGTATTGCAGGTACGGTCCAGCGCCGAGAAATCGAGGTTGAAGCCGCCCGCCTTGTAGCCCTTCGAAGCCGAGGCATAGACCATCAGGTCATCAACCGGCTTGAAGCTGAGCACGGCGGTGCCCGTCCACTGCCCTTCGCTGAACTCGGTCCCGGCGGTGCCGCGCGCAAACGACGGGGCCGAACCATTGATCACGCAGGCCAGCGAAGCCAGCGACTGCAACGGCGTGTTGAGGATCGCCGGACACAGCGTGTTGGTGAAGTTGGCGTTGGCCGCCAACGTCTTCTTTTCGTGCGTGTAACGGGCCCCCACGGTCAGCATCAGCTTGTCTTCGACGATGTCGACGGTGTTGTGGGTGAACAGCGCCCAGTTGTCGCTGCGCTGGTCAAAGCTGGCGCCATTGTTGCCCGTGCCGTTGAGCCGGGCCGAACCGGTTGCAGCCGCAAGGCCCTGGAAGCCCGGGAACAAGGTGGTCGGCAGGTTCGAACAGGTTGCCGAAGCCGGGTTCACGTTGGTCGCCGAAATTGCGGTGGCGGCCAGGCAGTTGGCGTAACGTTCGTAATCCTTGCCGTAAGCGATGTCGTCATCGACGAAGAGCTTCTCGTTGGCATAGTAGCCGCCGACCAGCCAATCGAGCTTGCCGTCCAGCGCTTCGCCCTGAAGGCGCACTTCCTGCGTGAACAGCTTGAAGTGGCGATCAAGGTCGCTGCGGCGCAGGATGTCCATGGCCTGAAAATCGCCGTCCTGGCCCTGTTCGTTCAGGTAATCGCGATAGGCCGTGATCGACGTCAGCGTGGCATCGCCCAGCTTCCAGGTGAGTTCACCCGAAAGGCCCCAGTCCTTGCTGTCGGTACGATAGGTTACGCCCGGAGTGGTCGATTGCGTGCGCACAAAGCTCTCGCCGGCGGGCGCCACCGGGAAGTTTGCACCAAAGGCCTGCAGCAGCGGCAGCAGGGTGTTGGCGCTGGCCACCGGGAAGCCGTCGGCCCCGCGCGACAGGTTGCGCACCGGGTTCAGCAGGATACCGCCACAGCAGTTTTCAGCCTTCTTCGAATAGTCGGCAATCAGGCGCAGCTTGATGTCGTCGCTGGGTTCCCAGGCAACCTGGCCGCGCACCAGCCAGCGGTTGCGGTCGTTGATGTCGGGCTCGCCGGGGGTGACATTCTGGATGAAGCCGTCACGCTTCTGCCAGACGGCATCGATGCGAGCCGCAGCCGTCGCGCTGATCGGCGCGTTGATCGAGCCATCAAGCCGGCCGAAATTGTAATTGCCATAAGTGGCCGAACCACTGCCCGAAAGGCCATCGGTCAGGCTGGGGCCCTTGGTGACGATATTGATCAGGCCCGCGGTCGAGTTACGGCCGAACAGCGTGCCCTGCGGGCCACGCAGCACTTCAACGCGCTCGATTTCGCCCAGTTCGGACAGGCCGACGCCGGTGCGGCTGCGGTATACGCCATCGATGAACAGGCCGACCGAGCTTTCAAGGCCGGCGTTTTCGCCAACCGTGCCGATGCCGCGGATACGTGCAGTGAAGTTTACTTCGCTGGTGGCACCCGAAACGAGCAGCGAGGGGGCAACCTGGTTAAGCTGGCGCACATCGGTGGCACCCGTCTTGGCCAAAGTCTCACCCGTTACGGCCGAGACCGCGATTGGCACATCCGACAGCGCTTCGCTGCGGCGGGTGGCGGTAACGATTATTTCGTCCTGGTCGGCAGCCGCATCAGCCTGCGGGGCATCCTGCGCCAAGGCCGGGACAGCCGAGGCAACAAGCGCCAGCGAAACGCCAAGCGCAGAAGAACGCAGCAAGGTACGGCCGAACGAGCGGCGGAAGGTCTTCATCAAAATCCACTCCCTGTGAACTGGCGGTGCGGCAAACAGGGGGCGCCGCACGCCTGGCGCAGATACGCAGGCCCAGGCGCTTTCACAATACCGGCAGGGGCCGGGTCATCGATTGCAATTGGTGTTTGGCCGGAAAATTACACTCAGGGATCGACGAATTCACCCTTGCGCTTTTCCATCTGGCTGCGAACCGCCTCGATCTGGTTGCGGCTGCCGATCAGCGCGGTCTGTTCGATGCTTTCGGCCATCAGGATCTCATCGGTCGAGATTTCAAGATAGCGGTTGAACAGGCGCTTGGCCGCGCGCTGGGCATGGGGGTTGCGGTTGGCGATTTCCGCCGCGATTGCCGTGGCACGCGCCACCGGGTTGGCATCGACGATGGTCGCAAAGCCATATTCGCCGGCTTGCTCACCTGAAAACTCACGGTTGGTGTAGGTCAACTCACGCAGCACGTCGTCGCGGATCATGCCCTTCCACAGGGCATAGCCGGCCATGTCGGGCACCAGCCCCCACTTCATTTCCATCACCGCCATCCGGGCGTCCGGAGCCACAATGCGAATGTCTGCCCCGCTGGCGATCTGCAGTCCGCCGCCAAAGCAGACCCCGTGGACTGCGGCGATCACCGGCACCGGCAGCTTGCGCCATTGCATCGCAACCTGCTGCGGGCGGTTGGAATTGCCATGAGTCCGCTCGGTCAGCGGCACGGCATCGTGGCGGTTGGTCTGCGCCATCGACGTCAGGTCCAGCCCGGCGCAGAAGCTGCGCCCCTCACCCGCCAGGACCACGGCGCGCAGGCCAGGCATGGCATAAAGCACCTCGCCCGCTTCAAGCAGGGTGTCGAACATGGCCGGATCAAGCGCGTTCATCTTGTCGGTTCGGATCATCCGAACCTGGGCAACGCCATCGGCGTCCATCGAAATGCTGACACGATCGTTGGGCTTCAGCTCGCGCATTGCTGTTCGTCCTGCTGGTTGGTCTTTGTCACTTCCTTGCCCAAACGCAGGTGCGCGTCCAGCCCTCCTTGCGCCATCGGCGAAAAGTCACTCGCCAAGGGCATGGCCGGGCGCAGCATTTCCTCGGCCAGCCGATAGGCACCGTCGGCGCGGGTCTCGATCAAGCCATCCAGCCCGGCGGTTCGCAGCTTGGCCCGCAAGCGGCTGACATGGACCGCCAGACTGTTGGTCTCTGGCCGAAAGGCCAGGCGCCAAACGTCGCTGCGCAGTTCGCTGGCCGGAACGGCAGCCCCCGGCTCTTCGGCCAGGCGCCACAGCAACAGGAACTCCCGTGGATGCAGGCCTGCCCCGCGGCCCGCGACGAATGCATCGCGCACCAGCAGGTCCAGCCGCAGCGGGCCCAACGTGCGTTCGCGCGGGAGCGAGCGCATCGCCTCGTCAATCCGCAGCGCTCTGCTTTCAATCTCTTCCAGGTCAAGCGTACCGCCGATGGCATCGCCAAAGCCAAGCCGCAGCAGCCGCGCCCGTTCCCCCGGATCCTCCACGCCAACCGCCAGAACCCGCCGCCGACGCTTTACACTGGCGCCAACCAGCATGACCCAATCGCTCACCACGGCGCGATGCGGCATGGCGATCAGCGGGGGCGCTTCGGCCTGGGGCGGCTCGATTCCGGGTTGGACAAGCGTCCAGCCCAGACGGCGCAAATCGCAGCCGTCCGGGACCGGTCCCGTCGCAAACCATTGGAACTGTCGCAAGAACCGACCCCAAAACAATGACTTGGGGCCAGCTTGGCAGCACAGCGACCCGTGCTGCAAGCCTGTTTCAGTATTGCTGTGCGATCAAAATCAGGCGGCGGTCGAATTCACGCCCATGCTGGCAAGGTAGCGCTTGATGTTGCGCGCGGCCTGCCGCAGTCGTTGCTCGTTCTCCACCATGGCGATGCGAACGAAGCCTTCACCCTCTTCGCCATAGCCAACACCGGGCGCGACGGCGACTTCGGCGTGGGTGAGCAGCTGCTTCGAAAACTCGAGGCTGCCCATGTCCTTCAGCGCCGGGGGCAAAGGGGCCCAGGCGAACATCGAGGCCTTGGGGCTGGGAATGTCCCACCCGGCGCGGCCAAAGCTTTCGACCATTACGTCACGGCGCTTCTGGTACAGGTTGCGGTTCATCTCGACGATGTCCTGCGGGCCGTTGAGCGCGGCGCAGGCCGCGGCCTGGATCGGCGTGAAGGCGCCATAGTCAAGGTAGGACTTCACGCGGGTCAGCGCCGCGATCAGCTTCTTGTTGCCAACCGCAAAGCCAACGCGCCAGCCCGCCATCGAATAGGTCTTCGACATCGAGGTGAATTCCACCGCGACATCCTTGGCCCCCGGCACCTCGAGGATCGAACGGGTCGGGTTGCCATCATAGTAAAGCTCGGAATAGGCGAGGTCGGATAGCACCCAGACCTTGTTCTCCTTCGCCCAGGCGACCAGCCGCTCGTAAAATGCAAGGTCAACCGTCTCGGCTGTCGGATTGGACGGGTAGTTGACGATCAGGATCGAAGGCCGCGGCACAGTGAAGGCCATCGCCCGCTCAAGCGATTCCCAATAGCGCTCGTCCGGCGTGGTCGGCACCGAGCGGATCGTTGCCCCGGCGATGATGAAACCGAAGGTGTGGATCGGATAGCTGGGGTTCGGCGCCAGCACCACGTCGCCCGGCGCGGTGATCGCGGTGGCGAGGCTGGCGAGGCCTTCCTTCGAACCCATCGTCATCACGACTTCGGTTTCGGGATCAAGCTCTACCCCAAAACGATTTGCGTAATAGTTGGCCTGGGCCTTGCGGATTCCGGGGATGCCCTTGGACGCGGAATAGCCGTGCGCGTCCGGCTTTTGCGCCACTTCGCACAGCTTGTCGATCACGTGCTGGGGGGGCGGAAGGTCGGGGTTGCCCATGCCAAGGTCGATGATGTCCCTACCGGCGGCGCGTGCTGCGGCCCGCATGCCGTTGACTTCGGCGATGACGTAGGGCGGCAGGCGCTTGATGCGGTAGAACTCTTCTTCCATGACCTCGACTTCTTGAAGGCAGGGGCGGAATTGCCCAAATTGTCTTACGAGCGATGCATTCGTCTGTAAGACGCTTAAGCACTGCCCGCAAATCGGTTAGGGTGCAAGCAGCCAGCCGGTGAATCGGGAACCCAGCATGCGCGACGACGACCTGACCAGCACTTTCGACGCCATGTTCGCCGGGCCGCTGAAGCTGTGGGAGCAACTGGTTCCGGCCGGCGCCAAGCAAGGGGAACTGGGTGAATGGGCCGCCGCGCTCCAAACGATGCAGGGGCTGTGGCTTGAATTTGCGCAGGACCAGGCCGCACAACTGGCGGGCAAGGCCCCGGTCATGCTGGCCGATCCCGGCAACTGGCTGTCGATCTATGAAGGCTGGGTAAAGGCCCTGCCCTCGGCCCGTCCCGAAGTGCAGCAGAAGCTCTGGGCCGATGGCATGGCGCTCTGGCAGACAGTGCTGGGCCAGTATGGCCTCGACGGCAAGCCTGCGGCCGAGAGCCCCGAACTGCCGCGCCAGGACCGCCGCTTTGCCGATCCGAAATGGCGCGAGCAGCCGTTCTTTGCCCTGGTCCACCAAACCTACCTGATGCTGGCCGAACAGGTCATGGCCCTGGCGGACAGCGTGGAAGGCGTCGATCCACACCAGCAGGAACAATTGCGCTTTGCAGCGCGGACGCTGGTCGAGGCGCTGAGCCCGGCACACTTCCCGGTCACCAACCCGCTCGTGCTGGAACGCGCGATCGCCACCAAGGGGCAAAGCCTGGCCAAGGGCATGCAGCACTTGCTGACCGATCTCAAAAAGGGCCAGCTTACCCATGTCGATCCCGACGCCTTCCGGCTGGGTGAGAACCTGGCAACCACGCCGGGCAAGGTGGTGCACCAGACCCCGCTGTTCCAGCTGATCCAGTACAGTCCGGCCACTGCCACGGTGCTGGAGGTGCCGCTGGTGATCTTTCCGCCGTGGATCAACCGCTTCTACATCCTCGACCTCAACCCCCAGAAGAGCTTCATCCGCTGGGCAGTGGAGCAAGGGGTCACGGTTTTCGTCGTCTCGTGGAAGAGCGCGGACGAAACCATGGCAGACCTGACCTGGGACGATTACATCCGCGCCCAGATCGAGGCGATCGACACGATACGTGCGCGCCTGGACGTCAAGGCAGTGCATGCCATCGGCTACTGCGTGGCGGGCACGACGCTGGCTGCGACGCTGGCAGTGCTGGCCCGCCGCGGCGAAGCCGACAAGGTCAAGAGCGCAACCTTCTTCACCGCCCAGGTCGATTTCGAGCAGGCGGGCGAACTCAAGGTCTTTATCGACGACCAGCAATTGCAGATGATCGAAAAGCTGGCCGAGGAGCATGGCTATCTTGACGGGCGCTACATGGCGACCACCTTCAACCTGCTTCGCGGCAACGACCTGATCTGGAACTACGTCATCAAGAACTACCTCTTGGGTGATGACTATCCGGCGTTCGACCTGCTCCACTGGAACGGTGATGTCACCAACCTCCCGGCCAAATGGCACCGCAGCTACCTGTGCGATCTGTACCGCGACAACAAGCTGGTGGTGCCCGATGCGCTGGAAGCTGATGGCACACCGATAGACCTGACGCGGATCCAGACACCGGCCTACATCCAGGCTGGGCGCGAGGACCACATCGCCCCGGCAGCAAGCGTGTGGCAGATCATGCACCACTTGCGCGGGCCCAAGACTTTCCTGTTGGCCGGTTCGGGCCATATTGCCGGGGTGGTCAACCCGCCCGCGGCCCGGAAGTACCAGTACTGGACCAATCCCGCCGCGCTCGACACCTTTGCCGAATTCGTCTCCGGGGCGAGCGAGACGCCCGGATCGTGGTGGCCGCACTGGATCGAATGGCTGCGCGGCCAGGACAGCGCAGAAGTGTCCGCCAAGGGCAAGCGGATCCCCGGCGGCAAGGGTGACAAGGTCATCGAAGACGCCCCCGGAAGCTATGTAAAGGCCCGCTAATCTTCGGTTTTGAAGCATTTTTTCGGATTTTGCTGCACTGCAACAAAATTCTTGACTTCGCAGGTGCAATATCTATTTTGTGCACTGCAACATGAGTCGGGATCGGGTTTCTGACTCGCTGCGAAGGATTTGACCGATGGCCGATGCCAACGTGAACAAGCTCGACCCCGTCAACAAGATTGATGAGGCCAAGGCCGAAGTACTGGCCGAAAAGGCTTATGCTGCCGCTGCCGCTGATGCGCCGGTTGCCAAGAAGGCTGCCGCTCCGAAGAAGCCGGCTGCCAAGAAGATTGCCGCCCCGGCCAAGAAGGTCGCGGTGAAGAAGACTGCAAAGCCTGCCGCCAAGAAGGTCGTAAAGGCTACCCCTATCAAGTCGAAGGACACCACCATCATGGCCAAGACCCAGCACGCCGCCGAAGATTTCACCGCCAAGGTGAAGGATGCCGTTGCCGATCTCCAGGAACGCGCCAAGACCGCCATGGACAAGAGCAACGCCCTGTTCGCCGATGCCGGTGAATTCACCAAGGGCAACGTGGAAGCCCTGGTCGAATCGGGCAAGGTGCTGGCCGCCGGCCTGCAGGACCTGGGCAAGGTCTACGTCGAAGACGCCAAGACCGGGTTCGAAACCATGACCGCAGACGTCAAGGAACTGGCCGCGGTCAAGTCGCCGGCTGACTTCTTCAAGCTGCAGGGCGAAATCCTGCGTCGCAACTTCGACGCCGCCATGGCGACGGGTTCGAAGCGGTCGGAAGCCCTGGTCAAGCTGGCCAATGACGCTTTCGCACCGGTTCAGAGCCGCGTCAGCGTGGCGATCGAAAAGGTCAAGCAGGCCGCCTAAGGGCAGCCGCTCCCTCACGGCCCGGCGATCCCTCTCCCCGCCGGACCGTGAGCCAAACCCACCGGGCCGGGCAGCGCAATGCTGCCCGGCCCGTCTGCTTTGCGGCGCGCCGTTTTTGTTTTGGCGCAAGCCTTCGCTTTTTGGTAAGCGCCGCCCGCGCAGAGACTTGTCCTGCTCCACCCACAGTGCGATATTTGTCCAATGGTCCAGCCCATGCCCCTTAGCCAATATGCCGTCCGCGCCGCCGCGGATGAAGGCGATGGCGATTCCGGCGGGCAGAACCAGGTGGGCGTGGCCACCAAAACCCGCGCAAAACCGAAGAAGCCAAGCCAGTTCAAGGTCTTGATGCTGAACGATGATTACACGCCGATGGAATTCGTCGTGATGGTGCTAAAGCGCTTCTTCAACATGGATCTGGAACAGGCGACTCGCGTCATGCTCCACGTCCATCAAAAGGGCGTCGGCGTTTGCGGGATTTTTCCCTACGAAATCGCCGAGACCAAGGTGAACCAGGTGATGGACTTCGCCCGCCAGAACCAGCACCCGTTGCAGTGCACGCTGGAAAAGGCTTGAACGGCTAAGCCACCGCCGTCCCGAACAGCCGCCCGATCGCCCAGGTCGCGGCCATGGCGGCCGTGCCCCAGAACGCCACACGCAGGACGCCGCGGGTAATCGGTGCACCACCTGCGCGCGCGCCGACCGCGCCCAGCAGCATCAGGAACAACAGCGCCGATACGGAAACGCCGATCACCAGCTGCGTCAGGGGCAGCAGGCTCGCCGCGCCGAGCGGCAGGGCCGCGCCAACTGCAAAGGTGGTCGCAGAGGTTAGTGCGGCCTGAACCGGACGGGCGCGGGTCATCTCCGCCAGGCCCAGTTCGTCGCGGGCATGGGCGCCCAGGGCATCATGAGCCATCAACGCGGTGGAGACCTGATCGGCGAGGTCCGCATCAAGGCCCCGGCCGCGATAGATCGCCGCCAGCTCCTCATGCTCAAACTCTGGATCCTCTGCCAGTTCGCGGGCCTCGCGCGCAAGGTCGGCACTCTCGGTATCGGCCTGGCTGGAGACCGAGACATATTCGCCCGCCGCCATCGACATCGCCCCGGCAACCAGGCCCGCCAGGCCTGCGACCAGGATCGGTCCCTTGTCCGCGGTGCTGGCCGCCACGCCCACAATCAGGCTGGCCGTCGATACGATCCCATCATTTGCGCCCAGCACGGCGGCGCGCAGCCAGCCAATGCGTTCCACCACGTGCAGTTCAGGGTGGTGCGAGATCATCGACATCTGGGCGCTCTCCTGCTTGCGATGCATCACAGTGTCCCCGTTCGTCCCGCAAAGCAATTCCCGCTTCCGCGCATGCGGCAGCACCGCTATGGAACCAATGCAACGGTTGGCCTTGCGCCTGCCAAAAGGATCTGTGCTGGCCGCCTCGTGAAGTCTCTTCCCGCCATTGACCGCTATATTTTCCGGCTCGTGCTGATGCCGATGCTGGGCGTCTTCGTGATCGCCGCATCGCTGCTGGTGCTCGACAAGATGCTCAAGCTGTTTGACTTCGTGGCGACCGAGGGCGGGCCGGTTTCGGTGGTGTTCCAGATGCTGGCCAACCTGCTGCCGGAATATGCCAGCCTGGCGATCCCGCTGGGGCTGATGCTGGGCATCCTGCTGGCCTTCCGCAAGCTGGCGACCACCAGCGAGCTGGATACCATGCGGGCGGTTGGTCTGAGCTATACCCGGCTGCTGCGCGTGCCTTACATGATCACGCTGGTGCTGGCCGCGCTTAATCTGGTGATCGTCAGCTATCTCCAACCGCTGTCGCGCTATTATTACGAGCAGCTGCAGTTCGAACTGCGTTCCGGCGCACTGGGTGCCTCGATCAAGGTGGGCGAATTCACCACCCTGCAAGACAAGATGGCACTGCGGATCGAGCAAAGCCGCGAGGAAGGCCGCCAACTGATCGGCATCTTCGCCCGCGTCGCCTCACCCAAGGGGCAGGTCCTTTCGATCTCGGCCCGCGAAGGCCGGTTCCTGGCGCTGAAAGACAGCCCGGATACGATCATCCTGCGCCTGACCGATGGACAGATCGTGCAGGATGCCCCCGGTCAGCCCCCTCGCGTGCTGAGCTTCAGCCGCCATGACCTGCCGATTGACCTGCCCGCGGTGGAAGAGTTCCGCAAGCGCGGTGGCAAGGAGCGGGAGTACTTTCTTCCCGAATTGCTGCGGATCACCTGGAGCGATCGGGCAAGCGAACAGCTAAAGAATGAAAGCAGCGCCAGTCTGAACTTCCGCCTGGTCGAAGTGGCGATGATGCTGCTCTTGCCGCTGCTGGCCGTAGCGCTTGCGGTCCCGCCCAAGCGCTCCAGCTCCGCACTCGGGCTGTTCCTTTCGATCGTGATGGTGGTGGCCTATCACAAGGTTAACGAATACGGCATGGCGGTCTCCGCGCTGGGGCGCGTCTCCCCTTTTCTGGCCTTGTGGGTTCCCTTCGCGGTGTTTTCTGCGCTGATCCTGTGGATGTACTGGCGGATCGCCTATGTGCCCGGCGGCCAGCCGATCGGGGCGCTTGAACGCTTTGCCGACAACCTGGGCAGATGGGGCCGCAAGCTGGCAGCGCGGCTTAACCGCAACCGGATCGCGAAGGCCTGATGCAGCTCGAATTCTTCCCCTCACCTTCGCTGATGCGCTATCTTGCCAAGTTGTTCATCGTCCGCATCCTGGCGGTCCTGATCATGCTGGTGCTGGTTTTGCAAACGCTCGACCTCTTGTCCGAAAGCGGCAAGATCATGGGCGTGCCCGGCAATGGCGAGGCGCAGCTGTGGCACTATGTCTCGCTCCGTATGCCGCAACTGATCGCGCGCTTCCTGCCCTATTCGGTGCTGCTGGCCACGATCATCACGCTCGCCACGCTCAACCAGAACAGCGAGGTCGTGGCGATGAAGGCCGCGGGCCTTTCCGCGCACCAGGTGCTTGCCCCGCTGCTGCTGACTGCAGGGGCAATTTCGGTGGTGAGCTTTGCCTTCAACGAAGCCGTCGTCACCCGAACGACCGGTACGCTCAAGGCCTGGCAAGCGGTCGAGTACAAACCGATCCCCCCTGACGCCAAGGTCAGAGCCAATGTCTATCTGCCCGACGGGCCGCATATCCTGGCTGCCGGCGCAGTTAGCGGCACGGGCGCACTGACCCGAATGGATAACGTCACCTGGTACCGCCGCGATAGCACCGCAATGGTCCTTGAACAGGTTCGCGCGCCCCATGCCACTTACGCCAACCCTGGCTGGCGGCTGGACCGGCCAGTCAGCTTTGACGTGAAAGGCACCCGCCGGGCCGAATTGCCCTCCACGATCGTGGCCAAAGGGATCACCCCGGCGCAAGTCGCGATCAGCAAGGTGGACCCCGATGGACAGAACTTCATCGAACTCTATCGCTCGATCAAGGCGCTCAAGGCCCAAGGCCGGCGAACCGGCGAGCTAGAGGGCAAATGGTGGCACAAGTTCTCTGGCCCGTTGGCCGCGCTACTGATGCCGCTGCTGGGCGCGATTGCCGCATTCGGTCTGGCGCGCTCGGGCCAGCTGCTGATCCGGGCGATCATCGGCATGGCGCTGGGCTTTGCCTATTTCGTGATCGACAATGCCGCGCTCGCCATGGGCAACTTCGGCGGATACCCGCCGCTGATCGCAGCCTGGGCGCCGTTCCTGCTGTTCGCACTGGTTGGAGAAACCGTGCTGGTCCGGACTGAGGAATAGCTGCTCAGCGCGTCTTCATCGTGCTTTTGGCAAGATAGCTGACCAGCGGCAGCAGCCCCGGATAACTGGCCTGGGCATATGTTGAATCCGCACCCAGCTGCGCCGCCAGACGACGATGCGCCTCAGGCAGCGAATGATAAGGCAGGCTGGGCAGCAGGTGGTGCAACGCGTGATAGCGAAGGCCCACCGGCGCCCACACCTCGGCCAGGATTCCGGGCGGCGGGACATTGACTGAATCAAGATACTGCGCGGTCACCGTCATCGGCTCACCTTCGTTCTGCCACAGGTGCGCAACCAGCGTGCGCACCTGATTGAGCACAGCCGTGGCCGAGATCACCGCCAGGCCAATTGCCAGCGGCCGCCAGTCATGCGTCGCAGCATACCAGACCAGGAACAGCGCCCAAACCGATGCGCCAAGCTCTTGCCAGAATACCTGTCGGGCGAACTCGCCCTCGGCGGGGCGGCGGCGGAAGGCTGGGTTGATTGACAGGGCCGAGGCGCGTTCCCACACCAGCCGCCGCAGCGGCGGAATGATCGCCCCAAGTGGCACGAGCAACGCAGACCGGATCAGCAAGCCGATCGGCAGCAGCACCGCCACGAGGATGAACATCGGCAGCGACCAAGGCTTCATTAGCGCCAGCGGCAGGTATTCCGGATCCTCGACGGTTCCGTACCGGGTCCGGGCATGATGCAGGGTGTGGACGTTCTCATACATCAACGAAGGCGTCAGCATCGGGATCCCGACCAGCAGGTTCCAGCCAAACCGGAAGCCCGGCAACGCGTCGCGGTGGATGTGCGTCAACTCGTGAATGAATAGCAGCGCACGGTAAAAGGCGAGCGCGGAAATCAAGCCGGCCAGCGCCGCTTGCCAAGTATCGTTGAGCAGGATCGCTCCTGTCAGTCCAGCATAGCCGATCGTCGCCGAAACCAGCATATCAGGCCAATAGATACTGCCCTTCGCCACCGCGATGTCGCGGGTCTGCTCCACCGCAGCACGCAGCATAGTCATGTCATCGGGGATGCCGTTGCCGCGGGCAGCGCCTTTGGTCTTGTCAGCTATGGCTTCTTGGGCAGTCATACTTGATCCGTAATTCACGTGTCTGTGGTCGGCCATGCTTGGCTTCACCAGCCTAGCGGGGCATAGATGAGGTTCATGCGATAGAACAAAGGCAAGATAGTGGCCCAGTCGGAAATTGTGATCACAGAAGTTAACGACAAGGCCGGGCGCGAGGATTTCGTCGATATTCTCTATCGCCTGAATGCCGCCGATCCCAATTTCGTGCCCCAGCTGCGCTCGGAGGAAATTGAGCGTTACACACCTGGCGGCAATCCCTATTTCGAACATGCACGCTGCCAGCTGTTCCTCGCCAAGCGCGGTGGGATTGTTGTTGGCCGGATTGCGGCACACATCGATGAATTGGCGCTGGCCCAGCCGTCCGATCAGGGCATGGGCCCCGGAACCGGAATGTGGGGCGCACTGCAGGCCGAGGACGCGGAAATCGCCGCCGCCTTGATCAACCAAGCCGAACTATGGCTGCGCGCTCAGGGCATGGTCCGGGTCCTGGCACCGATGACCCTCTCGGTCTGGGAAGAGCCTGGCCTGCTGGTGAAAGGCTTTGATCACCCGCCCACGATCATGATGGGCCACAATCCGCCGCATCACCGCGACTGGATCGAAGGGGCCGGTTACCAGGGCATCAAGACGCTGGCGACCTATGACCTTGACATCACCCAGTCCTATCCGCCGCTGATCCAGCGGATCGTCCAGTCAGGCGAGAAGAATGAACGGATCCGGATTCGCGATGTAGATTTGAAGAACTTTGATCGCGAAGTGGAAATCATCTGTTCGATCCTGAACGATGCCTGGTCGGACAATTGGGGTTTCGTCCCCTTCACGCCGAGCGAGATCGCCTATACCGCCAAGAAAATGAAGCCGCTGGTCAAGCCGGACCTCGTGCGGATCGCCGAATACGACGGCGAGGCCGTGGCCTTCATGATCACCCTACCCGATGCCAACCAGATCCAGCTGAAGGCGGTCGGCCGCGACGGCAGGCCATCTTTGCTCGGCTGGATCAAGCTTGGCTGGTGGATGCTCCGGCCGAGGCCGGCTGATATGCGCGTGCCGCTGATGGGGGTGGTCAAGCGCCTGCAATCAAGCCGCATGGCCAGCCAGCTGGCCTTCATGATGATCGAGACGATCCGCCAGGCTTCAGTCCATCACTACCGCGGAAGGCGCGGCGAGATTGGCTGGATTCTGGATGACAACCAGGGGATGAACGCCATCGCCCAAGCGATCGATGCCCGGGTCAACAAGGAATACCTGATCTTCGAAAAAAGCCTTTAGGAGGCCGGCGCTCCGCTGCGCTTGTCTACCGCGGCCGTCACGGCAACGTCCGCAGTGACGTTGCCCAGCGTGCGCATGATATCTGGTAGCATTTCGACTGCGACCAGTAGCGCAAGCGGTTCAATTGGCACGCCCATAGCCATCGCGATCGGCCCGACCGAGACCACGAAGCTGAGCGTGCCCGGAAGTGAAACCGAGCTGAGCGAAACCAAAAAGGCCACCAGTACCCCGGCCCCCAAAGCCCAGACCGAAAGCGGCGTACCCGTGAGGTAGGCGGCATAGATCGCCACCCCCATATTCATCGCCGGGCTGGTCCCACGAAAGATCGCAACCGCCAGCGGCAAGACAAAATCGGCAGTCGCTTCGCGCACGCCCAGTTTGCGCGAGGCACCCAGCATGGCCGGCAAGCTGGCCAGCGAAGATTGGGTGGAAATTGCCACTGCATAGACCGGCAGCATGGATCGGATGAAGCCACCGGGTTTGCAGCGGCCGAGGGTCAGCGCAATGCCAACCGAAGCCAGCAACACGACCAACCCGGCTGCGCTGACGATCAGGATATAGTGCGCCAGCCCCCCGATCGCGTCCGAACCGGTCTTGGCACCCAGCGATACGGCCAGGCCAAGCACCCCGATCGGAGCGAGCATCAACACCCAACCTACGATCACCATCATGGCCATGGCCAGCCCTTCGAAAAAGGTCAGCAGCGCACGGCGGGGCGCTTCGGCAATTCGCGTGCAGGCCAGGGCAAACAATGCAGCGAAGATCACCACCGGCAGCATCGCTCCATTGGCTGCGGCGGAGAAGATATTGCTTGGAACCATCGCCTCGAGAATCTCGGCAAAGCCGGGTACCTTGCCGGGGTCCGCTGTCCCGCCACCGCTTAGCGCAGCCATCGCCGCCGCCGGGATTGGGAACAGCTCGATCAGCAGGGGCACCAGCAGGGCCGATGCGGTACCGGCAGCCAGCAGCACGCCCACAAACATCAGCACGGCCCGCCGCGCCAGCGCACCGCCCCCAGCAGCGGCAAGGGTCTGGGAGATGCCGGTCACCACCAGTCCGATCACCAGCGGCAGGATCGTCAACTGCAGCATCTTCAGCCACAGGCTACCGAGTTCCTCGGCAACGCCCTGGATCGGCGCGAAACCTGGCTGGCCCCGAAAAGCCGTGCCGATCACAAAGCCCAGCAGCAGCGCCAGGAAGGTCAGCAGCGCAGGCACCCGGATTTCCGGGAAACCGCTCGATCCGGACTGTTGCTGCATTATGGGCTCCCCTGGTTTCCGTTTTTGCGCGCGTGACATTAGCGTGCTGGCGCGACATAGCAATTTGACAGGACCTAGCCTGCTACAGGGTAAGTGATGGGACGCAACTATTTCGGTACGGACGGGATCCGCGGGCGCACCAATGCCGGCGTGATGACTGCGGCAACGGCAATGAAAGTCGGCCAGGCCGCCGGCACCCGCTTCCTGCGCGGCAGCCACAAGCACCGGGTGGTGATCGGCAAAGACACGCGGCTTTCCGGCTATATGCTGGAAAACGCGCTGGTCGCAGGCTTCACCAGTGTCGGTATGGACGTGATCCTGCTTGGCCCGATGCCGACCCCGGCTGTTGCCCTGCTGACCCGCGAACTGCGCGCCGATGTTGGCGTGATGATCTCTGCCAGCCACAATCCTTACGAGGACAACGGCATCAAGCTGTTCGGGCCCGATGGGTTCAAGCTTTCTGATGCGGACGAAGCCGCGATTGAGGCCATGCTGGCCGAAGATCTGCCGCTGGCCCCTGCCCCCCAGATTGGTCGGGCCCGCCGGATTGAAGATGCCCGCGGCCGCTATATCCACGCAGTGAAAGCCTCGCTGCCCGATGATGTCCGCCTGGATGGACTGAAGATCGTGGTCGATTGCGCCAATGGCGCGGCCTATCAAGTTGCGCCTTCGGCTATCTGGGAACTCGGCGCTGAAGTGGTTGCCGTTGGTGTCACGCCCAATGGCACAAACATCAATGACAAGTGCGGTTCTACCCACCTTGACCTTATCAAGGAAAGCGTGGTCGCGAGCGGCGCCGACATTGGCATTGCGCTGGATGGCGATGCCGACCGGTTGATCGTCGTCGATGAAAAGGGCCAAACAGTCGATGGCGATCAGATCATGGCCCTGATTGGCAGCCAACTGGCGGCACGCGGTCAGCTGCGGGGCGGCGGCATTGTGGCCACTGTCATGTCGAACCTTGGACTGGAGCGGTTTCTCGATAGCAAGGGCTTGAACCTGGTGCGCGCCAAGGTTGGCGACCGCTATGTGCTCGAAGCAATGCGCGCCGGTGGCTATAATGTCGGCGGCGAGCAATCGGGCCACATGATCATGCTCGATCATGCCACGACCGGAGACGGCACGATTGCAGCGCTCCAAGTCCTCGCCGCCCTCGTCAAGAGCGGGCAGCGCGCGAGCGAACTGATGCACCTGTTCGATCCGGTGCCGCAATTGCTCAAGAATGTGCGCTTTGCTGGCGGCAAGCCGCTCGACGATGCCCGCGTCAGGGCCGTAATTGCCGAGGCCGAAGCCCAACTCTCCGGCCGGGGGCGTCTGGTGATCCGCCCGTCCGGCACCGAACCGGTGATCCGCGTCATGGCCGAAGGAGACGATGCCGGCGAAGTCGATCAGGTCGTCGATGCGATTTGTGCGGCCGTGCAGGAGGCTGCCCGTGCTTGAGATGCGCCCCGATTGCGAGAAGTGCGGAACGGACTTGCCAGCCGAACTGCCCGGCGCCTTCATCTGCAGCTTCGAATGCACTTTTTGCACCGAATGCGCCGATAGCCTCGATGAACGCTGCCCCAACTGCGGCGGTGAACTGATGGACCGCCCGACCCGAGCAAAGACACTTCACACCAAGCATCCGCCCAGCACCGAACGGAAGTTCAAAGGGTGACCCCTCCACGCATTCTGTCGATTGCCGGCTCGGATTCGTCTGGCGGCGCCGGGATCCAGGCTGACATCAAGACGATCACCGCGCTTGGAGGCTATGCCATGACTGCAATTACTGCGGTTACGGCGCAAAATACGCTTGGCGTCACTATGGTAGAGGCACTTTCCCCTGCGATGGTGGTGGCGCAGATCGATGCCTGCGTCAGCGATATTGGCGTTGATGCCGTGAAGATTGGAATGCTGGGCTCGCCCGAGATCGCCGCCGTGGTGGCCGAGCGACTGGAGCGGCTGAGCGCGCCGATCGTCTTCGATCCGGTGATGATCGCCACCAGCGGCTCCGTCCTGGCCGACCCTGCAACGATCGCCGGGTTTGAGCGGCTGATGCGGATCGCCACCCTGACCACACCAAACGTGCCCGAGTTGCAGGCTCTCGGCGGACCAACCGGCATGGCCTCGCGCGGCGTGGCCTATCTTGCCAAAGGTGGTGATGCCGATGGACCGGCGGTGGAAGACGTGCTGGTCATGCCAGGCGCAGAACCACTGGCCTGGTCAGCCCCGCGGATCATGACCCGCCACACCCACGGCACCGGCTGCACGCTGTCGAGCGCCATTGCTACCGGCCTGGGTGCAGGACTGGATCTTGTGACGGCAATCGAACAGGGCCGTGCCTTCGTTCGCGCTGCGCTTGGCGCTGCCCCCGGTTTCGGTGCCGGCAGCGGCCCACTCGGTCATCAGGCCGTTCAGTCGAGCTCGTAGAACTCCGCGATCTTGGCCCAGGCTTCTTCGGCTGTTTCCACCCACTGGAAGAGCTTGAGATCCTCATGATTGATCACGCCTTCCTCGGCCAGGGCCTGGAAGTTGATGACCTTGTTCCAGAACTCTGCGCCGAACAGCAGGATCGGGATCGGCTTCATCTTGCCGGTCTGGATTAGTGTCAGGAGCTCCATGAATTCGTCAAGCGTGCCAAACCCGCCAGGGAAAACCGCGACTGCACGCGCGCGCAGCAGGAAGTGCATCTTGCGCAGCGCGAAGTAGTGGAACTGGAAGGCCAGTTCGGGGGTGACATACTGGTTGGGGGCTTGCTCGTGCGGCAAGACGATGTTGAGGCCGATCGTTTCAGCGCCGACATCCACCGCACCGCGATTGGCCGCCTCCATAATCGACGGGCCGCCACCAGAGCAGACCACGAACTGGCGCATGCCCTTTTCAACAATCCCGCATTCGCCGGCGATCCGGCCCAGCTTGCGCGCTTCGTCGTAATACTTCGATTTGGCGACCAGCCGTTCAACAACCGCCTTTCGTTCAGGCGTGGTTGCAGTTTTCAAAGCCGCCTCGGCCTCTTCGGGCGCGGGGATGCGGGCCGAACCATAGCAGACCAGCGTCGAGCCGATCCCCGCTTCATCAAGCATCATCTCGCACTTCAGCAGTTCCAGCTGGAAGCGGACCGGGCGCAGTTCCTCGCGCAGCAGGAAATCGGTGTCGCGGAAGGCCAGCTTATAGGCAGGACTGCGAGTCTGCGGCGTTGCCGCCAGGTGCGATTCGACGAAAGAGGCTTCCTGTTCAGCTTTGTAGAAGCGGCGGCGGCTGAGTCGCTTGTCGGTCGGTTCTGTCATAATGCCTTTGTCCTTTGCAGCGAGGCATTTGCCAACCCCCAAAACAGCTCGGCCCGCCGCTCGATTGAAGAGCACGGGCCGTCTGGTTCAGCGAAAGTATTGGATGCCCGACAAGGATTCGAACCTTGATTGACGGAGTCAGAGTCCGCTCTCTTACCATTAGAGGATCGGGCAACGAGGGCGGTCCTCTAGGCGGACGATGCGCTCGCGTCAAGCCGCTGCACTTGCCCTTGCGGTCGCCTGCCGCTAGCATGGCTTCAGGTACCCGCCGCTCAGGCGGGATAATGATAAGAGTGTGATTGTTATGGCGGAAAAGTTTCCGCCGGCCATGCGCGAGGAGGCAGGACAGGGGTTCGAACCCGGACAGGACCAGCGCAACGCGCCCAGCCCTGCCGATACCGCGCCCACCAAGCCATCCCGCCGGTCGGACGGCCGACCCGGACGAATCGACCCGCAAGGCGGCGGGCGCGATCCGGCACTTTACCAACGGCAGAGCTTTGCCGCGATTGACCTTGGCACCAACAACTGCCGTCTATTGATAGCCCGCCCCCAGGGGGAGAACTTCGTCGTGGTCGATGCCTTCAGCCGCGTTGTCCGGCTGGGCGAAGGGCTGGCCGGCTCTGGCCGGCTCAGCGATGCGGCGATGGACCGCGCCCTGGGGGCGCTGCAAGTCTGCGCCGAAAAACTCAAGCGCCGCCGCGTCCACTTGGCCCGCTCGGTAGCGACCGAGGCTTGTCGCCGTGCAGAGAACGGTCCCGAATTCATCGAACGCGTCCGCCGGGAGACCGGGATTGCGCTCGATATCATCAGCGCCAAGGAAGAAGCGCGGCTGGCCGTCCTGGGCTGTCACATCCTGCTTGAACAGGGCGATGGGCCCGCCATCATCTTTGATATAGGCGGCGGATCGACCGAACTGGTCCTGGTCGAACAGAACGGTGCGCCGCTGCCCCGGATTGTCGACTGGATGAGCGTGCCTTGGGGCGTGGTCTCGCTGACCGAAACCTGCGGAGCGGAGCCGCTCGATGCCGATGGTCGCGCTGCGCGCTATGCCGACATGCGCCGCCGTGTGCGCGAGAGCCTGGCCCCATTCACCGCGCGACTTCAACCAACTCTGGAACAGCGCGACCCTGACCGTCCACTGCGGCTGCTTGGCACCAGCGGTACGGTCACAACCTTGGCCAGCCTGCACCTTGAACTGCCGCAGTACGATCGCCGCGCTGTCGACGGCCTGATCGTTCCGGCCGCTGCGATGCGCGGAATTTCCGAGCGGCTATCGGCCATGCCAATCCCAGCGCGGCGCGAACTGGCGTGCATCGGCCGGGAACGGGCTGATCTGGTCGTTGCTGGCTGCGCCATTCTGGAAACGATCCTCGACCTCTGGCCGGCTGATCGGCTAGGCGTGGCAGATCGCGGCATTCGGGAAGGCATTCTGCGCAGCCTGATGGCTTCCGAGGGCATGGCCGAGCGTACCCGTTCCGCCATGCGCCGCAGCAAACGTGAAGGACTATCGCGATGAGCCGTTCAGGCCGCCCCGCCGGTGAACGGCTCAAGACTGGCAAGGGCCGGACCGCCAGCTCGACCCGCTGGCTGACCCGCCAGCTTAACGATCCTTACGTCAAGGCGGCCAAGGAAGCCGGCTGGCGCAGCCGCGCGGCCTTCAAGCTGATCGAGCTCGACGAGAAATATGCCCTGCTCAAGGCGGCCAAGCGCGTGGTCGACCTGGGCGTGGCGCCGGGCGGCTGGAGCCAGGTGGTGCGCAAGCAGGCCCCAAAGGCAGCTGTGGTTGGCATCGACCTGCTGCCAACCGAGCCTCTGGAAGGCGTAACCCTGTTCCAGATGGACTTCATGGATGATGCCGCTCCCGGCCTGCTCATCGAAGCCCTGGGCGGCGCGCCCGACCTGGTGATTTCGGACATGGCCGCCAATACGGTTGGCCACAAGGCGACCGACCACCTTAGGACGATGGGCCTGGTCGAGACGGCGGCACACTTCGCGATCGAGAACCTCGCGCCCGGCGGTGCCTTCGTTGCCAAGGTGCTGGCCGGCGGGACCGACACCGAACTGCTGGCCCTGCTCAAACGTCATTTCACGACGGTAAAGCACGCCAAACCCCCGGCGAGCCGCAAGGACTCGTCGGAATGGTACGTCATCGCGCAGGGTTTCAAGGAATAGAAAAAGGGCGGCAGGTCTTGCGACCGCCGCCCACTTCCAGCCAGGCTAACTGGCGGATTACTTCTTGGCGGGTTCCGCAGCCGGAGCAGCAGCGGCGCCTTCCGCCGGAGCAGCAGCCGCATCGGCAGCCGGAGCAGCCGGAGCAGCCGGCAGCGGCAGGTTCGAACCCTGGGTGTTCAGGTAGACCAGCAGGTTGGCACGCTCAGCCGCATCGCCGATTCCCGCGAAGCTCATCTTGGTGCCAGCGGCAAAGGCCTTGGGGTTCTTGAGCCAGGCGTCCATCGAAGCCCAGTCCCAGTTGCCGCCCTTGCCTTTGACGGCATCCGAATAAGCGAACCCGGCATGGCTGCCCAGCGGCTTGCCCAACGTTGCCCAAAGGTTGGGACCGATACCGTTGGCACCCCCCTGGTTGACGGTGTGGCACGAGGCGCACTTCTTGAAAGTGGCTTCGCCCTTGGCGGCATCGGCGCTGGCAAGCAGGGTTTCCAGCGGCACGGCAGCAGCGCCGCCTTCGCCTTCCTGCACAACGCCTTCGATCTCATAGCCCATCTTTTCAGGGCGGTTTTCCTTGGTCGCGCGGAAGTAGTGGCTGCTCACCGAAGCGAGACCAAGCGCAACAACGCCCGAAAACAGCGTCCAACCGGCGATGGTGTTGAAACGGTCGTCCATCAATCGTGCCCCGTGGGAAATGTAGGTAGAAGGTTTGCGCGTCGCTCTAGTGTCGGGCGGGGGCAAGCGCAAGGGGCATTGCAGCGCCCGGCCACAAGCCTTAGCGATGGGACGCAAATATGGCCCGTTAAGCGGCCGAGGAGAGGCACAACCTGATGAGCTGGGCCAAGGAACTGGAAGAGCTGCGCGCCCGCGAGGCGCTGGCCGAACAAATGGGCGGGCCGGACAAGGTTGCGCGGCAGCATGGCCGCGGCAAGATGGACGCCCGAGCGCGGTTGGCGGCGCTGGTTGATCCCGGCTCTTTCCGAGAGATCGGCAAGATCGCCGGCAAGGGAGCCTATGATGCCGGTGGCAATCTGACCGGCGTGCTGCCCGCCCCGTTCCTGTTCGGCAAGGCCACGATCAATGGCCGCCCGGTCGTTGCCACGGCCGATGATTTCACCATACGCGGCGGCGCGGCGGATGCCGGTATCGGCCGCAAGATGGAGCAGGCCGAAAAAATGGCTCGCGAGCTTAAGTTGCCGATCATCCGGATGATCGACGGCACCGGCGGCGGCGGCTCGGTCAAAACGCTGGAAATGATCGGCGCAACCTATATCCCCGCGGTCCACATGTGGGGCGAGGTGGTGAAAAATCTTGATGCCGTGCCCGTGGTCGCGCTGGCACTGGGGCCGACTGCAGGCCTTGGGGCGGCACGGATCGCTGCCAGCCACTATTCGGTGATGGTCCGCGGGCTCAGCCAGATATTCGCTGCCGGTCCGGCCGTAGTCGATGCCATGGGCACAGCCTGGAAAGATGAAGGTTCCGCCAACCACGAACAGGCTAAGGAGGCACTGGGCGGCAGTTCGATCCACACCCGCAATGGCGTGGTCGACGATGAAGTCGCCAGTGAAGCTGAAGCCTTTGCCCGGGCGCGCCATTTCCTGTCCTTCATGCCCGAATATGTCGGCCAGCCGGCACGGCGCCTGGCGAGCGGCGATCCGCCCGCGCGGCGCGAGGAAGCGCTGCTCAGCCTCGTCCCGCGCGGGGATAAGGAAGTCTATTCGATGCGGCGGGCGATGGACCTGATGTTCGATAAGGGCACCGTGTTCGAGATCGGCCGGATGTGGGGACGCGCCGCGATCACCGCGCTGGCACGGCTTGATGGCTGGCCGGTCATGGTGCTGGCCAGCGATCCCAGCTTCCTGGGCGGATCGTGGGATGCCAAGACCAGCGAAAAAGTCGAACGCTTCGTCAAGCTGGCTGACCAGTTCCGCCTGCCAATCGTCCACCTGGTCGATAACCCAGGCTTCATGATCGGGCGGGAGGCAGAGATCGCCGGAACGATCCGTTATGGCGTCCAGGCGATGAACGCGATCTACAAGGCGACCGTGCCGCTGGCCTCGATCGTCATGCGCCGCGCCTATGGCATTGCCGGGAGCGCAATGTCGAACGCCGACACCTACCAGTATCGCTATTGCTGGCCTTCGGGCGACTGGGGATCGCTGCCGATCGCAGGTGGGCTTGAAGTGGCCTATAAAAGCGAGATCGAGGCCGCCGCGGATCCGGCAGCGGAACTCGAAGCGATCCGGGCACGGCTGGCCAAGGTCACTTCACCCTTCCGCAGCGCCGAACGCTTCAATGTCGAGGATATCATCGACCCGCGCGATACCCGCCCCTTATTGTGCGAATTCGCGGAGCTGGCCTGGCGGCGGTTGGCTGCGGATCAAGAGCGGAGATAGTCCGCCAGTTCCTTTTGCTCAGCCGCGCTCAGCCGCAATCCCAGCTTGGTCCGGCGCCAGAGGATGTCCTCGGCACTCTCCGCCCATTCCTCGCTGCGAAGGAAATCGACTTCGGCGGCGGTAAGCCCGGCGCCGAAGCTCTTGCCCAGCGCCTGCCAGCCTTCTGCGCCGTTCAGCCACCGCTCGGCGCGGGTGCCATAGGCGCGGGCGATACGGTCAACCGTGCCGGCATCGAGGAAGGGGTAGCGGGCAGCTAGAGTGGCCTTAAGGGCATCAAGCCCATCAAGCGGAAAATCACCGCCGGGTAGCGGCTTGCTGCGGGTCCAGGCCTTGCCCGACAGCGCCGGAACGCGCCCGGCCATCATATCGACCGCTTCCTCGGCAAGGTGGCGATAGGTGGTGATCTTACCGCCATAAACGCTGAGCAAAGGGGCGCCTGCATCCTTGTCGGACAGGTCGAGGCGGTAGCCGCGGGTTGCCGCCTCGGGCTTGCCTGATCCATCATCGACCAGCGGCCGCACGCCCGAATAGGTCCAGATGACATCCGCCGGGGTGATCGCTGTCTTGAAGTAGCCGTTCGTCCCTTCGCAGAGATAGGCAATCTCTTCGGCACTGGCGACGATCGGTTCGCCAGCCGTGTGATCCCGGTCGGTGGTGCCGATCAGGGTGAAGTCGCGCTCATAGGGAATGGCGAAGAAGATCCGTCCGTCCGCCAACTGGAAGAAATAGGCATAGGGATGGTCAAACAGCTTGCGCACCACGATGTGCGAGCCGCGCACCAGCCGCATGCCGTATTCGGGCGTCTCCCCAACCAGGCCATCAACCTGCAGCACGGCCGGGCCGGCTGCATTGATCAGCGCCCGGGCGGTAAACTTGCCCGCCGGGGTTTCAAGCTCCCAGCCGCCCTCAATCCGATGTGCTGCCGTAAGCGGGGTGCGCGGGCAAACTTGTGCTCCATGCGCCGCTGCATCAAGCGCGTTGAGCACGACCAGCCGCGCATCGTCCACCCAGCCATCCGAATACTCAAACGCGGGGCCAAACTCCGCCTTGAGCGGCGCACCGGCGGGGTGGCGATGCAGATCGATCGAGCGCGTTGCCGGCAAGTGCTTTCGGCCGCCGATATGGTCATAGAGAAACAGACCCAGTCGCAGCAGCCAGCGCGGGCGCAGGCCCTGCACGTGCGGCAGGACGAAACGCAGCGGATGGATGATGTGGGGAGCAATGCCCCACAGCGCCTCGCGCTCGGTCAGCGCCTCGCGAACGAGGGCGAATTCATAATGCTCGAGATAGCGTAAGCCACCATGGACCAGCTTGGTCGAGGCAGAGGAGGTGCCCTGCGCAAGGTCGCCTGCCTCAAGCAGCAACACCTTTGCTCCGCGCCCGGCGGCATCGCGGGCGATCCCTGTGCCGTTCACCCCGCCGCCGATTACCGCTACATCAAACTGCATTGTCATCCTATCGCACATCTGGGTTCGGGACAGGTCGCACCGCCCCCGGCGGGGTAAGGCGCCGGAACAGCCGCCCTTCCTCGCTATAGAATACCAGGCAAAGCGCCGCCATGCCGCCCGCCAGCAAGGACCAGGCCAGTGGCCGGGCTGTGCCGTCGTAAGCTTGGCCAATCAAGGCGCCCAGGCTGGCTGCAAGCGCCATCCGCACAAACATCTGGAACGAACTGGCCGCGCCGGCAATGCGGGCGAAAGGCTGCAACGCGATCGAGCCAAAATTTGCGCCAAGAAAGCCCATCAGACACATGTTGAGGCCCATTACGAGCACAAATGACCATAAGGTCTGTTGCGCCTGATGCGACAGCCAGACCTGGAGCGCGCTGACGAGGATAAAGACCAGTAGTGCCGTGTGTGAAACCCGGCGCGCGCCAAACCGTTCGACGATGCGCGCGTTAGAGAAATTGGCAACGGCCATGCCGCCCGCCATGAGCGCAAAGATCAGCGGAAAGCTTGAACCGGCACCGAAGTGTTCGGCCACCAGTTGCTGGGCAGAATTGATATAGCCGAACAGGCCCGCAACCAGCAGCGATGCCCCGATGACATAACCCATCGCGGCGCGGTTGCTTGCTGCCATCAGCATGTTCCGTGCGATCGCACGCGGCGCGATGGATTGGCGGTTATCTGGATCCAGCGTCTCGGGCAGGCGGATCCAGGCCCACAGCCAAACCGCCAGTCCCAGCAAGGCCATTCCGCCGAAGATCCAGCGCCAGCTCGCCACAGCCAGCACGGCCTGGCCAAAGCTGGGCGCGGCCATCGGCACGATCATGAAGATCACAGCCACGGTCGATTGCGCCCGGGCCATCCGATCCCCGGAGAATCGATCGCGAATAATCGCATTGGGCAGCACCGACAGACCCGCGCTGGTTACCGCCTGGAGCGCCCGCAGCACCAACATGGCGGTGAAGTCAGACACGAGCGCGCAGGCCAGTGAGAGCACGACATAGGCTGCCAGGCTTACAAACAGGACGGGGCGGCGTCCGAAACGATCCGCCAAGGCTCCCGGAAACAGGGCCCCTATGCCGGCGGCAATAAGATAGACCCCTACGATCAATTGGCGCTGGTTCGAATCGCGCACGCCGAGGTCCTCGGCCATGATGCCAAGCGCCGGCAGCATGGAATCGATGCACAGGGCCTGCAACGCCATGATCATAGCCATCAGCGCGACAAATTCGCGCTCACCCAGGCGTGCGCCGGGGGCTGGAGGATTCACGGCAGGCATGGCAGTGCCATTGGCCTGTTCCGCCTGCGCTGGCCAGACTGAATTCGCATGGGTAAGGCACAGAGCATGGCCGATCCCGCCGATGAGACTGATCCTGACGATGCGCCCGGACTTGGGCTGCGCAAGATCATCCATATCGACATGGATGCCTTTTACGCCAGTGTCGAACAGCGCGACGACCCTTCTCTCCGCGGCAAACCTGTCGCCGTGGGCGGCGACGGACCGCGCGGAGTGCTTACCACCTGCTCCTACGAAGCCCGCAAGTTCGGCTGCCGATCAGCCATGCCGTCGATCACGGCCAAGCGGCTGTGTCCGCAGCTGATCTTCGTACGGCCCCGCTTTCCGGTCTATACGGCCGTCTCGCATCAGATCCGCGACATCTTCTGCGACTATACCCCGCTGGTTGAGCCGCTCTCGCTCGATGAGGCCTATCTGGACGTCACTGCCGATGTGAAAGGCATCGGCTCAGCCACCCGCATCGCCGAGCTGATCCGCGAGCGGATCAAGGCCGAAACCGGACTGACCGCCAGCGCCGGGGTGTCCTACAACAAGTTCATCGCCAAGCTGGCGAGCGACCAGAACAAGCCCGGCGGGATCTGCGTGGTCCGGCCCGGCGAAGGCGCGGCCTTCATTGCCGCCATGCCAATCCGGCGTTTCCACGGGATCGGCCCGCGCGGCGCCGAGAAGATGGAGCAGCTGGGGATCGAAACCGGGGCCGACCTTGCCGCCAAGGACATTCATTTTCTGCGCGAACATTTCGGCAGCCAGGCGGAACATCTCTATCGCGCCGCTCGGGGGATCGACCTGCGCCAGGTCAAGGCCGACCGAGCGCGCAAGTCGGTGGGGGCAGAACGCACCTTTGATCATGACATATCCTCCGGCGCGGCCCTGCGGGAGCAACTGGAGCGGATTGTCGGCCTGTGCTGGGACCGGATCGAGCGCAGCAAGGCCCAGGGCCGGACCGTGACGCTGAAGCTGAAGCTCAAGGACTTCACCGGGCTGACGCGGGCCCGCTCGCTGACGCAGCCAGTGCAGGACAGGAACCAGTTTGCCGAAATCGGCCATGCGCTGCTGGAAGAACTTCTGCCCCTGCCCCAACCGGTCCGGCTGATGGGCCTGACCCTGTCGCAATTGGTCGAAGACGAGCCGGAAAACCCGACCCCGGCCCGGTCAGTCAGCCAGCTTTCGCTGTTCTGACCCATTCCGCAAGGTGCCGCTGCAATTGCTGCGCCAGGTTGTCTGGCAAGTCATCCAGCGCAAAAAATTGCGCCGCCACAATCTCTCGCCCGTCGCCATGTGGCACGCCGCGGGCGCGGCCAGTGATGATGTGGACGCGGTTCGTGGTGCCGGCCAGCGGCTCTTCAATCACTGCAATTTCACGCGGGTCTTCCAGCGCGCAGGCGGTTTCCTCGGCCAGTTCGCGCAGCGCCGCAAGCAGCGGGGTCTCGTCGCGGGCTATTCCGCCGCCGGGCAGCAACCAGCGCCCGCTGCCATAGGAATGCCGCACCAGCAGCACGCGCCCTTCACCATCAAAGGCCAGGACCCGGCAACCCAGCAGCAGCGGTTTCCTGATCCGCCACCAGACCAGCCGCACCCGGTGCGCCTGGATCAGCAGCACCCGGTGCAGCGGCCTGGGAATCAGGCGAAGCATGTTACCGGCTGGCGCGCGACCTTAAGCAAGCGGGCGACCGGCAAGTCGTGTTCACCGCGCAAGGCCGCCTGGAACAGAGCAACCTTGTCTGTTCCCCGGATCACGAAGATCACCTGATCCGAATCGAGCAGGGCGGGAATGGTCAGGCTGAGCCGGTCAAACGGTGCTTCGGGCGGCAACGGATCGGGCGTTAATCGCCGCAGGGTGAGCGGATCGTCTGCTTGCGGATCGGTATTGGGGAACAGGCTGGCGATATGCCCATCGCCGCCCATGCCCAACCAGGCGACCGCGAAGTGCGGCGGCTTCGCCTCCTCGGTCAGGGCAATAACCTGTGCTCCCACCGGCTCCAGCAGCGCGCGGATCCGGCCGACATTGCTGGCAGGATGGTCCTCGGGAACGATTCGGTCATCACCGGGCCAAACCGCAATCCGGCTCCAGTCGAGCGACCGCTGGGCCAGTTCGGCCAGGATCGGGAACGGTGTCGAGCCGCCCGGCACGGTAATCGCGATAGTGCTGCCGGTGGCGGCGAGCGTGGCGGAGAGGCGTTCGAACAGCCAGTCGGCGATCTGGCCATCCGTGGCGGCGGGGACAATGTGCGGCGAAGTCATGGCGTCGCGCATAGCATCGCCAGTTTTCCGGGCGAGCGATAATTCACCGGTGACGGTTTGCCGCTGCCTTAACGCGCGCCGATCACACTGGTCGCAATGCCCAGGGCGATCAGCAGCAAGACGATACCCAGGCCCCGACGCGCCGCGGCCAGCCAGGACTCGTTCGCCATCCCGGGATTTGCCCAGCCCGTGGCAACAACCACAGCGGCCCCGACTGCGCCACCCAGTGCCGTCGGCCAGGGGGCACTGGTCAGCGCGGTGAGGGCAAAGATCAGAAATCGGGCAGCATCGCTCAACTGCGCGGCAAAGATAACAATCGCAAAGGCGCCAAGCGAATGGGTGGGTTCAGCAGGCGCA
>JACCDU010169236.1_pt1 | contig 35109 bp, 38 predicted proteins | sample 7446081 | NCBI WGS metagenome assembly JACCDU01 (sample SAMN15323447, study PRJNA562643) | freshwater metagenome | isolation source: river surface water | place: USA:Blue River Watershed | collected 2017-08-17
GGGTTCATTAACACTGCTACTACAGGTAACTTCTTACAAGCCAACTTCAGTGGTGCTCCTACCTGGACCACAACTGCTAGTATGTACATACAAGATGCTGTTGTAAGTACAAACTTACGTAGTGGTACAGCAGGGCAACTGGCTTATCAAACAGGTGCAAATGCAACCGGGTTCATTAACACCGCAACAACTGGTAACTTCTTACAAGCAAACTTTGCAGGTGCTCCAACCTGGACTACAACTGCTAGTATCTATGTTAACTCTGCAATCTACGCAGAAGACTTATACGGCGGCGCAGCAGGTAGCCTACCATACCAGAGTGCAGCGAATACCACAGCATTCCTTCCAATTGGAACTAACGGTTTTGTTCTAACCAGTACAGGCACAGCGCCTGCGTGGTCAGCATTGTCCGGATTAACCGCAGGTAACGCAACTACCGCAAGTAATATTGCAAACGGTGTTGCAGGACAAGTGCCTTATCAAATCTCTGTTGGTAACACCGGGTTCATTAGCACTGCAACAACTGGTAACTTCTTACAAGCAAACTTTAACGGGGCACCTACTTGGACAGGTACTGGCAGCATATACGTCAATCGTGCTACACTAGCCGATGCCGCAACAACTGCAACTTCTGCAGGTACAGCCTATGCTCTAGCATTTGGACTTACAGCAGGTACTGGTCTGACTGGTACTACATATAACGGTAGTGCGGCAGTTACCTGGACACTAAACACTGCTACATTAATGCAGACTAGTGTTAACTTAGCCAGTGGAGCAAGCGGCCAACTTGCTTATCAGACAGCGGCTAATGCAACTGGATTTGTATCAACTGCAACAACTGGTAACTTCTTACAAGCAAACTTTGCAGGTGCTCCTACCTGGACTACTACTGCAAGTATGTATGTACAAAATACTGTAGTAAGCACAAACTTACGCAGTGGATCAGCAGGCCAACTAGCGTATCAAACAGGTGCAAATGCAACCGGATTTATTAACACTGCAACAACTGGTAACTTCTTACAAGCAAACTTTGCAGGTGCTCCTACCTGGACTACAACTGCTAGTATCTATGTTAACCGTGCAACGGTATCAGATGCTACACAAGCGGCTGTTACATTTAACAACAGCAACACAGGTGACGCTAGCGGAACTTCTTTCAACGGAAGCACTGCAAGAACAATTAGTGCAAACACATTAGGGGCATTGAGTTTAAGTGCTGGCGGCACCGTTGCAGGCGCTGTAACTTTCAGCGGACCTGTAACGTTTAGCGGTACTGCTACTTATGTATTAAGCACACAAACAATTTACACTGATAACATTCTGAACTTACACGTTCCTCCTGCAGGCGTTGATTCAGCATGGACTAGCGATGATGGTAAAGACATTGGTTTTAAATTCCATTATTACACAAACAGTACTGACACACACGCCGGTCTTGTACTAGCCAACGATAGTAAATTCTTAGAATTCTATGCAGCAGGTGCAGAAGGTACTAGCACATTTGCTGGCAGTTATTATGGTGTATTCAAAACAGGTAACGTTATTGCAGGCCGTGGAATGAGAATTGGCTCATTTGCTAGTTCAACAGCAACTGTTATAGGTGAAAAATTATATGTAGCAGGTGGCATATATTCTACTGATATTGTCACTGCTACAACTTTTGTCGGTGCTTTAACAGGAACAGCAACGCGAGCATCTAATATTGTTGGCGGAGTAGCAGGTAGTTTACCTTATCAAAGCGCCGCAGATACAACAACATTCCTGGGCATTGGTACAAACGGATTTGTATTAACTAGCAACGGCTCTGCTCCTGTATGGAGCGCACTAAGTGGTCTAAGTGCAGGTACTGCAACTACCGCAACTAACTTAGCAGGTGGCACAACTGGACAGATTCCTTATCAAACAGCCGCAGGATCGACAAGTTTTGCAGGACCAGGAACAGCAGGACAATTCTTACAGAGCAACGGCGCTGGTGCTCCGAGTTATGTAAGCACTGGTTCTATCTATGTAGGCAATGCCGCTAGAGTCGACACAGTTCTACAGACAGTAAGTGCAGTTTACTACCCAACATTTGTTGATGCAAATAATGCAACGGCCGCCGCTGAACTAGTTTACACAACTAGTACCTTTGCAATAAACCCAGCAACAAGACAGGTGAGCATTGGTACTGCAACTGCAAGCACAAGCAGTATTTTAACTGTTAACGGTCGAATTGAGTCGTTAACTGACCCTGCAAGTGAAGGCGGACAACTTGTTCTTCGTGGCAAATCATTCTACAGATGGAGTATCGACAACTATCAAGATGGATTTAGAATTATCCGCGAAGATGATGCAACAGAAGCCAACGGCATAGTGGCATTAGGTATTAGTACTGGAACTACTGCTGCCGTAATGTTAGGAACAGTTACACCATATTCCGGAGAACGTCTAGCAGTAAACGGTGGCGGATACTTCAACGGTATTGTAACCGCTACCACATTCATTGGCAACGTAACAGGAACTGCATCGACTGCAACTGCTGCGGCTACTGCATATTCAACTATCGGTATTCATACAGCCGGTACTGGTCTAAGTGGTACTACATTTAATGGCAGTGCAAACGTAACTTGGACACTGAATACTGCTACCTTAATGCAGACCAGTGTAAACTTGGCTAGTGGACTAGGAGGTCAAATTGCTTATCAGACAGCGGCTAACGCAACTGGATTTGTCACTACTGCTACAACTGGTAACTTCTTACAAGCCAATTTTAACGGCGCACCTACTTGGACAACAACTGCTAACATTTACGTGCAGAACGCAGTTCTAAGTACAAACATTCGTGGTGGTACAGCAGGTCAAGTTCCGTATCAGACTGGTGCAGGTACAACTGCATTCTACGGTCCGGGTACAGCAGGTCAACTTCTAGTAAGCGGCGGCACTGGTGCACCAACATACACAAACACATCTAGTATCTATGTAAACTCTGCTGTGTTTGCAGAAGATTTATATGGCGGTGTAGGAGGTAGTTTACCTTATCAGAGTGCTGCAAATACCACAGTATTCTTAGGTATTGGCACAAACGGATTTGTCTTAACTAGTAATGGTACTGCTCCTGTATGGAGCGCATTAAGCGGTCTAAGCGCAGGTACTGCTACAACTGCAACTAACATTGCCGGCGGTACAGCAGGTCAAGTTCCGTATCAAACAGCCGCAGGTGCAACAGCATTCTATGGCCCGGGTACTTCTGGACAGATTTTAGTAAGCGCAGGAGCCGCTGCACCTGCTTATACAAACACTTCTAGTATCTATGTACAGAATTCTGTTGTAAGCACAAACCTACGTGCAGGTGTTGCTGGACAATTACCTTACCAGACAGCATCAGATACATCAGGTTATATTAGTACCGCAACAACAGGTAACTTCTTACAGGCAAACTTTAATGGTGCACCTACATGGACAACAACTGCTAACATCTATGTGGCCAACGCTGCTATCAGTACAAACTTACGTAGTGGTGCTGCCGGAAGCATCCCTTATCAAACCGCGGCTAATGCAACTAGTTTTGTAGGCATTGGTTCAAACGGCCAAGTTTTGACCAGCAACGGTTCTGCTCCTGTATGGACAAACGCTAGCGGTATTACTGCTGGAGTAGCAAGTCAAGTACAGACAACAGCACAACCAGTTGCAGGAACGTACTATCCAACATTTGTCGATAGTAACAATGCAAGTGCAACAGCAGAGACTGTTTATACAACTAGCTCGTTCGCTATAAATCCATCTAGCGGCGTAGTAAGTATAACAAACACAACATCGGCAGTTAATACCGCAGGATCTCACCTAACATTGGCACAGCCCGGTACTACTGGCCAGTCAGTTATTGGATTTACATTTAATAACGCACCAAGGGCGTCTATTAGAGCAGACTCTACCAACATGGTGTTTAATACACAAGGCGGTGATTACTATTTCAATAACGACTTTGGATCAACTAGCATCGTATTTAGAGCAGTAGGAACAACGTTCATCACTGGTTCTGCAAGCGGATCTCAAATTCCGTCATTGGGTGTAGGTACTGCACCGAGTGGTACAGCAGGAGAAATCCGTGCAACAAACGAAATTACAGCCTACTACTCGGATCGTAGGCTAAAAGAGAACGTTAAGGTTATTGACAACGCTGTTACTAAGGTATTATCATTAAACGGTATTACATACACACCTAACGATCTTGCTGAAAGTTTCGGTTACGATAAGACTGTTAAACTAGTTGGTCTATTTGCCGACGAAGTTGAAGCAGTATTACCAGAAGCAACTCGTCCAGCGCCATTTGACTTAGACGAAACCGGTAATAGTAAGTCTGGAGAAAACTATAAAACTATTCAGTATGAAAAGTTAGTTCCATTGTTAATCGAAGCAATCAAAGAACAAGAACGCACTATTCAATCTCTAAAAGAGGACCTAGCAGATATCAAAAAGCAATTGGGTAAATAACACTATCAATATTAGATATGTGTATTTTACAGGCCAATAAATATCAAGGAGATTAAACGGTGCCGTCAGTTTTACCAGCAACAGGATCAGCAATAACTATGGGTAGAGTATATACTGCATATACAAACACTATCCCTACTGCTGGTACCAATGTGCGTCTAAGTGCAACATTGGGTGCAAGTTATGGTGGTAAAGTTGCCGGCGCACAGATTAGTTTCTCCTCGACATTTGGCGGTAAAACAGCACCGTTCACATACTAATATAGGTTAGAAATGAGTTTAGACATTGAACATTTGATTTCGTTAGGGGAATCATCTCAAATAAGCAAATGGGAATTGGACACAGTTGTTTGGAATGAAAGAACAACTAATCCAGATGCATTATTAAAATTCCTAAAACGTATTGAGTACTTGAAATCTTTACAAGCACCTAGTATACTTAATAAAGAAGAACTACGCATCCTTGAAGAACTTGCTGAAGATATGGATCAGGAAGAATGTGCAAACCTCTTCAGGTCCGAAGATGAAATTGCAAAACACCGGTTCATTGAAAGCCTAGCAAGACAAGGTGCGTTAGAAACTCTATGTAACAATGCTATAAGCCTTGATACAATGGAGAAGATGTGTAAACTAAGTCCTAATGACTTTATTCTCACAGCAAAAAGAAGCCAAGACCTTATTAACTCTATTCAAGAATTAGTAATTCAAGGCGAAACATTAAGTAACGACGTAGCAGGTGCATGACAAAAAGCGTTTTTGCCTCCAGCCAGTGGAGCCTAAAAAAATCTAAACTGGCCGTATTAGTTCCTTGCCGTGACATGCTGCACTCAGCATTTGCACAATGCATAGGTGAACTAATTAAATTGAACACACAAAATAATATAGACACACATGTAGTCTATGATGCTAGTACAATCTTATTAACACAGAGAGAACGTCTAGCACTAGAAGCCAAGAACATTGGTGCAGAATACATGTTGTGGTTAGACAGCGACATGGCATTTCCTGCTACTACTGCTCTGCGCCTATTAGCACACAAGAAGTCTGTAGTGGCTGCAAACTATGTCCGGCGACAACCGCCTTTCAAAGGTGTTGCCTACGAAAAAATTGGCGACTGGCAAAATCCCTTGCCCTACGAAATACAAGATGACCTTGTTGAAGTAGAAGGTATCGGCATGGGCTGTATGCTAGTTAAGACTAGCATTCTTGATGAGATCTCAAGGCCTTACTTTGAATTTGGATGGACGCCCGAAAGCAACGACTGGCTAGGCGAGGATATGCATTTCTGTCAAAAGATTGCCGCTGCCGGACACAAGATTTATGTGGATACTGCCCTAAGCATGGAAACACGCCATATGGGCACATGGGCATTCGGTCCAGAATTAATCAAGTAAGTCTAAGATTAATTCTAACTTACCTCTAATTACTTTACTGGCTAGACTAGTTCTAAGCCCTTGGTGTAAGGGCTTTGGCCATGCATCATAACTACACCAAGCATAGCCACAATGCTCTTCGTTTAATTTAGGAATAAATTCATTCTTTACAATTACAACATAGGTATTGTATTGAAAATTTTGATCGTTACTTGTAAAAAGTTCTAACGGTACAGTCTTTTTAATTCCTGGTATAACACCAATTTCTTCTTCAACTTCTCTCTTAAGAGTTTCAAAGGGTGTGTGATCGGAGGGCTCTTGCTTGCCACCCACAAGGCCCCATGTTCCAGAAGTACGACCCTGTGTTCTAAGCAAAAATAAAAATCGTTTAGTATCTTCAGCAAGAAATAGTCCGCCGCTGGCAACGATTTTTTGAGGTTTTAAAGAATTATTCTCCATGCGTCTTTGTCATAAATGCCTTCAAAGCTCTTGCTCCAAACTTCTCCGTCCCACTTATATTGAACTCCTGTATAAATGTTAGTTATATAAGTTACATCAGAGACTGCTTGGGAATTGAAGACCACTGACCACTCGGTGCCGTCCCACTCAATAATGTCATTAGCGTTTGCACTAAAGTCGCTGAGATTTCCGTTAAGCCACGCATGTGGACCGTCGCCAAATGTTGCACGAATATCTTCTAAAATTAAGTAACGGGTGCCGGCAACAGGATTATCAGGATTAAATGTTTCAGGATTTATGATTGCATCTACTGTACCACGACCGGATATAATAGTGTTTGTAGGAATAGTGTCAGTGTCTACATTTAGAATCATTCGTCTTTCGTCGAATGGATCCAACCCAATATAGGCAACAATTTCGTTACCATCTGACTTCATTAATCTTAACTGCGTTAAGTTTGCTCTAAACTGGCCAGGATATAAGTCTAGCAGTTTTCTCCAAGACACTGTGTGGTTAGGCATCTCGTCTAAATCTGCATCGGTTGCTAAATGATTAGTAACAAGGCTAGCAACGTTGTCTAAAACCATAAGTTCAAAATTGCCTGGAGTTACTACAACTTTAGCGGCTTGGTCTCCTAGACCTAAGTAAACTGATTCGATACTGTCATATTCCGAAGCAATGGTACCGGGCTCATTGTTAAACACATTAGCAATAATTTTTGTAATGACCCCCATCTTCTTAACTTTAGCAGGAGGTGTTATCCAGATAGGCGTTTCGAAAGTCAACGACAGTATATCTATATCTTGGTTTGTACCTTGTGGTACCTGCCTGCTAGTCCAGTTAGTCTGTTTTAGATATAACACTGTTAAACTAGTCCAGTCAACATAGTTGTCTGTAGTCTGTAACTCCATTGAAGGGTTAAAGAAATAACTCAACTGCTCGAATATCTGTAACTTCTGATCAGTATTTGTAGTCCAAATATCAGCCATGAAAGTTAATTTGTAGGGCGCAGGCATGATGCGCTCTACAGTATAACCTAAGCCTTGGGTATGTACATATTGTCCTGTTTCTTCGTCGTAGGCACGTTCTCTGATCTGCACTTTGCTGACGAAGGTAGGATCTTGCAGTCGTGACTGCTCGTAGTCAAGACCTTTAATATAACAAGCAATAAAAGGAGCACCAGGTATTGTGTTTTCACTGTTTTTCTTTAAAATTGTAGCGGCCTGTCTGCTAGGATCTCCATACATAACAGGCACCTGTTTAATTTTTCCCGAGCCATCCTTGTAACTGAAGTTACTCATTACTCGCATGTACTGAGTTAGATAGCGTCTTATCTGACCGTCGTAGAACCAATCCATATTAATTATCCGCCCTTGGTTTCAATGCCTTGCTTAATGCTTGGCGCTCTGGAATAACTTTTCCAGATATGGTGCTAGTATTTGTATTATTAACGAATCCTGCCTTTTGTGTTTTTCTCGTTGCAGCACCTTCAAATGCAGTACCGGGTGCTGTGTCTTGTTCCCCGAACTGATTCATAGTCATTCTTACGCCCTGTTCTTTCATGAGCCAGCGTTTGCCGTCGTATCTAAACAGCGCATTTGGTAGATAGTCTGTACGTAGGAAGTACTCTCCTTTAGCAGGATCACTAGGGAACGTAATTCCACTACCAAATTTTGTACCGTTAGCAGGAGCTCCGTCACCACTTTCGATGCCTATATAGATATCTCGGTCAGGAGTTCTTAAAACAAAACTAGCATCTAGGTAAGTTTCACTAGCGTCTTCGTCAGTGTCGCTAGCATCAGCAACGTCAACAAGACCGTTCTCGTCAGTAGGTATTACATATAAATTATGTTTGTCGAAGCCACTTAACGGAGCATCGGCCTGCGCCTGTTCAATAATTTGATTATTGATATCGATACTCTTCTGGTATGTAGACAGCAGATCTCTTAGAGTGCTGCCGTCACCTGCGCCGCTATCTGCATCAAGTATCTGTGCAAATTCTTGAGTATCTACTAACGGTTGACACTTAGCCCTTAATAAGTGCGGATACCAAGTTTGACTAAATCCGTTGGTAGGCCTAGTAACATCAGTTACTACGTAAAATCTTTTTAGTGCAACTTGGGCATCGTCTAGTGCATACTCATCTTTTAAGTGAGGTAGTTCGAATACATCACCTGGCATAATTTTACGCCCTATAGTGTCAACACAGTTCCTTAGATGGAAATGAACCATGATGTTATCGTTGCTAAGGAATAGACCAAATTGACTTAGGTTAAAATCTAAGTCTTGCATTTGATATATACCTCTGAGTACGTAGACATCGGGTTCGTAAATTCTGTCTCTATTTTCCATAAACAGTACATCTTGTATTCCTAATTCTGCTATAGGGTTTGTACTGTTGTTAGGAGTCGTAGGAGTGCTTTCTCCCTCAGCAGGAGCAGTGGTTCCTGCATACTTGTGAATAAAGATGTCAGTTCCGCCGACCTGGAATTCTTCATTAATTACACGGTCTAGGAACTTAAAATCATTGCCCTTTTCCGGGCGGTATAGAGAAAGTCTTGGCATAGTCTTATATTTATTCGCTAAATACTGTTATGACTGAGAACGAACTCGAACGACAACAAGTAATCGACTACTGCAAAACTATGCTAGGTGATGGTATGGTTGATGTAGAACTCGACCCTGCACACTATAATACCGCTATAGATCGTGCCCTAGCCAAGTTTAGACAGCGCAGTAGCAATGCTGTTGAGGAAAGTTACGGGTTTCTAACTCTGCAAGTAGACGTTAACGAGTACGTTTTGCCCAAGGAAGTTATGAATGTGCGCCAATTATTCCGTAGAAGTATCGGTAGTCGAAGCGGCGGCGGCGAAGGCGGAACATTATTCGAACCTTTCAACCTAGCCTATTCTAACACATATTTGCTAGCCAGCACAAACATGGGCGGCTTAGCCACTTACTATGCTTTTGCCAGTTATCAAAAGCAGGTAGGAAAAATGTTCGGTAGCGACATTAATTTTACATTTAATAAAACTACAAAAGTTTTAACCATAATGCAACGCCCTAGGGCAGAGGAAGAGCTGCTATTATGGTTATACAATCAAAGGCCTGACTTTAATCTGCTACAAGATCCACAAGCAGGTCAGTGGCTTAAAGATTATTCTCTAGCAACCTGCAAACTAATGCTAGGAGAAGCTCGTGAAAAGTTCAACAGCATTACTAGTCCGCAAGGTAGCACTTCGCTGAACGGCGCAGCACTCAAAGGCGAAGGCAAAGCAGAACTAGAAGCACTAGAGCAAGAACTGATCAATTACAAAGACGGCGGCACACCGCTTACATTCGTAATAGGTTAATTAATGTTCATTGAACCACCTGTTCCGGTTCCTTCGTGGATTATTCCAAAAGACTGTCCACTAGAAAATGCTATTGATTTGCCAATAGCATCTCAAAAAATAATCACTAACGTGCTTACCTGCGGTAAAAAGATAACACACCCTGAATATCTTATGGGTGGAGGACAGTGGATGAAACAGTATTTTTTAGAAGCAATAGGCAATAAAAAATACAATAATGCATTTGAATGGTGTGCAGGCCACGGTGAGTTAGGGTTTGAAGTAATAACAAATGACCTTTGCAATACATTGTCATTTAGCGACCTACATCCTAAATCTACAGAATGGTGTTTAAAGAACGCACTAGATCTATCGATAGCAGATCGTGTAGAGTCTTTCGTAACAGATAAAATTTCTAATATTCCGAAAAGTAAACTCTGGGACTTGGTGATAGGAAATCCTCCTAACTCAATTGACATCGATCCTGCTATAATGAAACGCGGAACTCTAGAAGGCTGGCCAGAATCTAAATTTCAAATGTTTCATAGAACCACCTGGGACGTAGGATTCGAAGCACACACAGAATTTTTTAAAAATATAGGCGCTTACACTACTAATGATGTAGACTTATTCTTGTCAGTTGATGTTACACTGATGAAGTACGCTCAATGGTTAGCAGAACAGAATAATTTTGAAATTGTAGGCTTGACTAACATGGGCAGACCCGATTCGAGCTTAAAAGTTGTCCACTTTAAGAAAAAAATATTGACAATGTAATCTAACGATAATAAATTATAGTATCACGCTAGGGGATATTATGATTATTGGATTCGTTGGATTTATCGGCAGCGGCAAAGATACAGCCGCAGATTATTTGGTTAATTTTCACGGTTTCCGACGAGACAGTTTTGCTAATACACTTAAAGACGCGGTTTCGGCAGTATTTGGTTGGGACCGCGTTCTACTGGAAGGCCGTACAAAAGAAGCACGAGAATGGCGTGAACAAGTAGATACTTGGTGGGCCGAACGCCTTAACATGCCCAATCTAACTCCTAGGTTGATGCTACAACTTTGGGGTACTGAAGTTTGCCGTAACGGATTCCATGACGATATTTGGATTGCTAGTCTTGAAAACAAGATGCGTAAAACCAAAGACAACATTGTTATCAGTGACGTCCGTTTTCCTAACGAAATTAAGGCGATCCACAATGCTGGCGGCCTAGTTGTTAGGATTCAGCGAGGCCCGGACCCAGAATGGTATAACGATGCAGTTAACATGAATGCTGGAAGATCGAATATGAGTTGGTTGATCAGCAAATCTCGTATAGAAAAATTAGGAATTCATGCTAGCGAAACAGCGTGGGTCGGCGGAGATATTGATCACGTTGTTAACAATGACGGAACTATTGACGACTTGTTTACACAACTTAGAAATCTGCTTCCGCAAGAACTTTCTTCAGAAGTGCAGATTGCACTAGATTTAATTTAAAAATCGGGGCGCAGGTCGCCCTGCTTCCACCTTACACCTTCTTTTTGTAAGGTCCGTTGACAGTTAGCACAGACTGTCTTTAGATTGGTAAATCGGCAGTTTGTTAGATTTCCATCTACATGAAAGACATTGAACACTTCTTCGTGCTGAGATTTTGTTCCGCACTTGTCGCAGACTTTCTTTTTTTCATAACCTCTAATAGCCCATAGCGGAGCACCGTCACCTCTGTTCCTAGAACAGTGGTCACAAACAGACCTGTAGAATGGCTTACCTTCCTTGTAGTAGTTTATAGCAACAGGTCTAGATTGACATTTTTTACAGAGTTTTCTCACTGCCCCGCCCTTTTTCTGCCCTTTTCACATTGTATTTAACCGGTAGTTTTTACCACTTGTTGCTAAATATATCAAAGCGAGTCCTTTAAGGAGTTTAATATGGCAACATTACAATCACCAGGCGTAAGTGTATCAGTTATTGATGAGAGTTTCTATACACCAGCAGGCGCCGGTACAGTTCCAATGATCTTTGTAGCAACAGGTCAGGATAAAGCAAACGCAGCAGGAACTGGAATAGCACAAGGAACTACCGCAGCCAATGCGGGTAAAGTTTGGGTAATCACAAGTCAGCGTGATTTGTCTGACACATTTGGAGTACCGTACTTCGAAACTGATACAAGCGGTAATCCTGTTCACGGAAGTGAACTAAACGAATACGGCCTACAGGCTGCATATAGCGCACTTGGAGTTAGTTCTAAGGCCTATGTTGTTAGAGCAGATCTTAACACATCTCAACTAGCACCTAATGCAACAGTTCCAGGCGGAACTCCTGTTAACGGCACATACTGGGTTGTAACATCAAACACAGATTTTGGTATTAACGAATGGAACGCATCTACTAAGCGTTTCACTACAATAACTCCTTTAATTATCGACGACACAAACGTTGAAGCAGACTTCGATCACCAAGCGATCAGTCAAGGTAGCGGTACACAAGGTTTACCAAGAACAGCATTCGGCACCGTTGGTGATTATGCTGTGCTAGTAACTAGCGATAACGGTACACAGCATCCAGAAGGAGTTTACTACAAATCCGCTGCAAACGGTTGGGTTGATGTAAACGACGGGTTCGACGGTGGCAAAGTTGTTCGTCTAAGTCCGCACTTTGACTATCCTAACTACACAAACACTGGTCCTAACGCATTAGACGCTGATACCGGTAGCGTCTGGATCAAGACCACTGCTCCAGGCAACGGCGCAAACTGGGATATTAGAAAATACAATGCTAGTACAGATAATTGGGACAGAGTAAACGCTCCATTATATGCAAACACACAAGCGGCACTTGCTGACCTTGACGGTGTCGGCGGCGGCGCAAACATTGCTCTAGGTTCTGTATTCGTACAGTACGACCCACAAGAAACAGATATGGCAGACTTCAGAAAGTGGATCCGCTATAAGTCAGGTCCTACTTCTGTTAGCGTATCAAGTTCTTTTACCGCAACAGGTAACTGGTCGTTTGATATTGTTGGAACAGATGAATTCGGTAACTTAGGTTCTACTGCAACTATTTCAGGTGTTTCGTCTAGTGTTCCTCTAGTTCAAAAGATTGCTGAACAGATCAATAACAATTCGACACTAAGATACATTCAAGCAAGCCATAACACAGTTACAAACAAACTAACTATCACACACTCTTTAGGTGGTGACATTTATTTTGCAAATACTAACGGCCAACCGTTAGTTGACATTGGGTTTGTGGGTGGCAACACTCCTGAAATTGAAGGAAATATCGCTCACCTATATACATATGTTGGCGCATACTGGGATGTGTTTGCTTCTAACTGGAAACCTCTAGTTTACGAAGCGAGAGAAACTGCTCCTACTACTGCACCCGATGATAATCAAATTTGGTTTGACAGTGATTTATCTGCTGATATCATGTATAACGACGGACTACAGTGGGTAGGTTACCTAAATGCATTCCCTGATTCCGATCAAGCAGGTCCTACAATCAGTGCTACTCGCCCAACAACACAACAAGACGGTGTTACTCCTCTAGTTGATGGCGATCTATGGATTGATACAAGCGATCCTGATAGATACGGACGTAACATCTACGTTTACTCTGCAGGGTCTTGGGTCCTAGCAGATGTAACCGATCAATCCAGTCCAGACGGCTGGGTATTTGAAGATGCACGTTGGGCAACTAGCGGTGAAAGCGATCAAAGAGCCGAAATTGCTGATCTATTATTAAGCGATTATGTAGATCCTGATTGTCCTGATCCTAGATTATACCCACGCGGTACACGTCTGTTCAACACACGTAGAAGCGGTAACAACGTCAAGAAGTATTTTGCAAACTACATCGACCCTGAAGTAGAAAATACTCGTTATAACGACGAAGGTATGGCAGGTTACTTCTTAGGTCGTTGGGTGTCTATTAGTCCTAACGCTGAAGACGGCGCAGGTCAGTTCGGCCGCCTAGCACAACGTAGTGTAGTTGTTAAGGCCCTAAAAGCCGCAGTTACAGAAAATACTACAATTAGAGATACTGACACATTGGTCTTTAACCTAATTACAACACCTGGTTACCCTGAACTAATTCAGAACATGGTTGCGTTCAACATTGACAGAGGCCTAACAGCGTTTGTTATCGGTGACACACCGTTCCGTCTACCAGCAACAGGTACAGCGTTAACTAACTACGGTATGAATACTGCACAAGCCGTTGACAACAACGACAGCGCAGCGGTTACATATGACACAAGTCTAGCAATGTTCTACCCAAGCGGTTTTACAAATGACAACCTAGGCAACAACATTGTTGTTCCACCTAGCCATGTCATGCTACGTACAATTCTAAACAGTGATAACAAGAGCTACCTATGGTTTGCTCCAGCAGGCACACGTCGTGGTGTAGTTGACAACGTAAGCAGCGTTGGTTATATCACAGGCGAAGGTGAATTCCAAACTGCAAGTTTACATCAAGGTTTACGTGACGTATGTGCAAGTGTTAAGATTAACCCAATTGCAACAATTCCAGGTGTTGGTATTGTTAACATGGGCCAGTACACTCGTGCAAGCGTAGCCAGCGCACTAGATAGAATCAACGTAAGTCGCTTAATTGCTCACCTACGTAGACAACTTTCTATCCTTGCAAAACCATACTTGTTCGAACCTAACGATAGCCAGACAAGACAGGAAATCAAGGCAGCATGTGATGCATTAATGACTGAACTAGTAAGTCAACGTGCTCTATACGACTTCTTAGTTGTTTGCGACAGTACTAACAATACACCAGCAAGAATTGATCGCAGCGAACTATGGGTTGATATTGCTATCGAACCAGTGAAGGCTGTAGAGTTTATCTACATTCCTTTACGTATATTGAACACCGGTGAAATATCCGCATAATTAAGGAGCATTAAATGCCAATCGCAAGTTTATCAAGATTTTCTGTGCCGTTAGCCACAGACCAGAGCGCAAGTAACCAAGGCTTGTTAATGCCTAAGTTACCTTACCGCTTCCGTGTTACACTAGTTGATTTCGGCGTAGGTGGTGCTCCTGCGACTGAACTCACTAAGCAAGTAGTAACAGTAGATCGACCAAAACCAAGTTTTGAAGAGATCTCCCTACACGTTTACAACAGTGTTGTAAAACTAGCAGGTAAGCCTAAGTGGGAAGATATTAAGTTGAAACTACGTGACGACATGACTAACCTTGTAACAAACAAGGTTGGTGAACAGATGCAGAAGCAGTTCGACTTCTTCGAACAAAGTTCTGCTGCGTCTGGTCTAGACTACAAGTTTACAACTTACATCGAATTGTTAGACGGTGGTAATGGTGCGTATGCTCCTGTACCGCTAGAAACATTCGAATTACAAGGTTGCTGGATCAAAGCAGTGAGCTACGACGGTGGCGACTATGCTAAGAGCAACGAATCGATGAACATCGAACTGACACTATGTTATGACAACGCTCTACAGACAGTTGGTATTAACGGCGGATTAATCGGCCTAGGTACTCCAGTAGGTAGAACAGTTGGAACAACAGCAATCGGTAGTTAATCCAACACTAACTAAAACGAGCCCGGAAACCCCGGGCTTTTTTATGACATAAATAATACTATGTCTGATCCTTTTAATAATTTCTTGAGTGGTAGTCCAACTAGCAGTGGTACAACAAGGACCTATAAAAGTTATGCTCACGCAAGTAACTTTTATGCTCAGGGCAGTGCTCTAACCAAACTACCTAAATTAGGATTCATATATTTTGTCTCCTTTAATTTAGCACCGGAAGTAGGAGAAAAATTTGCAGACCATGTTAGAAAAGATTTGGGATTTCTTGCTAAGAAAGTTGATCTCCCTAAATTTAAAATTGCTACGCAGACAGTAAACCAATACAACAGAAAAACCAACGTTCAGACAAAACTAACATACGATCCCATAAGCATCGAATTCCACGACGACACTAGCGAAATAACTAGTGCCTTATGGAGATTATATTATGACTTTTACTTTGCTGACGGTAGACAACTAGACGGGGAGTTTAGCCAATCGTTCACTGGCGACACTAAGTATGATGCTACTAACTACACCTACGGCTACAGCAAAGATGCAAACACTAGTTCTTTCTTTAGTTCTATTGATATCTATGTGTTAAATCAAGGCAGATTTAGCCAATACAGTATTTCTAATCCTATCATTTCTACATGGGATCATGACTCTGTAGAACAAAGTAACGGAACAAAAACTCTAACAAACAAAATGACTCTGGCGTATGACAGTGTTGTTTATTCACAAGGATTTATTAGAGGTTCTCAAAACGAGAAAGTGACTGGCTCGTTTGAAGCAGTTTGGTATGATAACGATACTAACTTGCCTAACGGATATAACGATCCTTTAAGACAAGAAATTAAACCGATAGTACCTCAGTATCCAACACCGTCTCCGCCTGGCTTGACACCTAGTCAACTAGACAAACTTGCAACAAGAATACCATCGTACGGTCCTCCAAAACCAATCGGCGCAGGCACATTCGGTCTTTCATCTATTAGACCACCGAAGCCTTTTAGTATAGATGTGTGGTACGGGTATGGCGGTTTACATAGTAGAGCTGTCATTAATGCAGGACCCGTTCAACTTGTATTGAAGAAATAATATGTATAACAATATTCCATCACCTTCAAAATCTCCCGCCGCAACTGCGTTTTCTAATTCATACGAACGACCTGTAGAGCTAGAAACAAACACATTCAACTTGATGAAGGGATTCTTCGAAGCAAAAGGCTTTGATAAACTTTCTGCAGAAAGCATTACTGTAACATTTATAAAACAAGCACAGCAAGATAGTTATAATCCGTTAGAAATATTAGACACGCTGAAAAAATTAGAGGCTCCTAAATTAAATGCAGTAGTTACTGAAGTATTAAATTTCAATAGATTTAAGAGCAGTTATTTAGGCAGTACTAAAGGTCTACAGCCGTTTGAACCTGTTGCAAGAAATATAGCAGTATGAGTCTAAAATACGCCAAGGGCGTATATCAAATACGTCACCCTGAAAAATACATCGGATCTAAACAGCCAATTTATAGAAGCGGCTGGGAACATACTTTTATGATGTTCTGCGACAATAATCCTGGAATACAAGAGTGGGCTAGCGAACCCGTGAAGATTCCCTACAGAGATCCGCTTACAGGAAAGCAGACAGTATATGTTCCTGACTTTCTAATCAAGTACATTGATCGAAATCAAAAAGCACACGTAGAGATGATCGAGATTAAACCTGCAAAACAACAGGTGTTAGAAAAAGTTGGTAAAAATCCCTACGATCAAGCACAGTATGTAAAAAACATGGCAAAGTGGGAAAGTGCAACCGCTTGGTGCCGCAGTAGAGGGATTCGGTTTCGTGTAATAAATGAAAATGATATTTTCCAGAACTCTGGCAAAAAGCGATAAGTAATGTTATGACCAAAAAGTTAGAAGAAGTTTTTAACCTACCTCCAGAGCCTATTGTAGAGCCTTTACCCGAGGATGCTACGGCTCAAACCTCTGTTATTGATTTGCAGGAAAAGTTAGAAGAATTTGATAAAATTGCAGCAGCACTACCTAAGGTAAAGGGACTAGGTGATCTAGCAGATTCGGAACTAGATGCATTAGCCGCAAAAGCAGAACAGGCCTACGATGATCTAATGGATTTAGGTATGAATGTTGATGCCCGCTACGGTGCTAGGATGTTTGAAGTTGCAGCACAAATGATGAATGCCGCTATTGTAGCAAAAAGCAACAAGATCGATAAGAAGTTAAAAATGGTCGATCTGCAACTAAAGAAGTTAGCAATTGATAAGAAACACGGCAATAACGCAGGAGAGACCGTAGAAGGTGAAGGTTATATTCTAACTGACCGTAATAGCATCCTGGAAAAACTTAAGAATTTGAATAAATAATACACTATGAAAAACTTCAAAGAATACCTACAAGAAGGCGCCCAGCAAAAGAAATACGACTTTCGCGTAAAAGTTGCCGGCGACTTTACTGCTGAACAAGAAACTAAATTAAAGGCTATGCTTGAACGCTTTCAAGTAAACGCATTTAAAAAAGTAGGTGTAACACCTATTCAAGCACTTCCTTTAGACTTTCCCCAAGTTAAAAATTGCGAAGTTAACATCTACGAAGTTACATTAGATTATCCTACTACACAGCAGGAACTAACAGAATACTTAACATCTGGTTTAGAAGTCAGCAAGCAACGTCTTGTTGTTCGTCGTCCAGGTGAACCTAGTGAAGAGTACCAAGAAGCAAAAGATCAACGCGAAGGTGCTCTATTAAACGATCCGGATTATAAAGAAGCAGGAAATGTTCAATCTGAAGATTTCTATGGCGACAAATATAACAGCGGCTTTGTTAAAGAACTAAACGATCTATTAAAACTAGAACGTAAGGCACGTGGAGAAACTATCCCCACCGAAGGTGCTGCCAAGTTCAATACAGATAGTCCGGCTAATACAAATAGCCCACTCCAGGCTGCTAAGGATCCAAGGAAATAAATTATGAAAATGATCAACGTTTTACAGCGCCTAGCCGAACTAGATGCTAAAAATCCACAAGTGGTAAAAGAAAGCACATCTGTACAAGAGTGCGGCCCTATGGGAATGATGGACAGCATGCCTGGCATGAGTTTAGACAAGCCATCTACTCCTGCAAATTTTAGCATCAACGCATCTGCTGCTAACGGCAATGAAGTTGCTGATATGATGTCTCAGATTCTTACACTTGCAGGTATGAAAAAGGTAGGAGCCGACGACCTAGGCGCTGAGCCACAAGGCGCAATGGTTACTGCTGAGCCTGTAGTGTCCGTAGGACCTATGGCTGCTGAGCCAATGCCTACAGCCGCTGACAGTATGCGTAGTGTTCTAGATAAACTAAATCCTGAACCAGAAGGCGACGACAAGGACAGCGAACTAGGTCCTTTCCAAGGTAACAGCGGAGAAGATGACGTCTCTGCAGACCACGGCGATATCGATAATGACGGTGATCACGATATGGACGATCACGAAGCAGAAAAGAAAGAAAAGGTTGACGAGTTCGATAACGAACCTAGCGATCCTAACGAAAAAACATCTGCTGATCCTAACCGCTTTGCACACCAAGAAAACCAACCAGGTAGCGGCAATACTAGTGATGGTAAAAAGCGTCAAAGCAATATGCCAACTGCAACTTTTGAAACTCTAATGAAAGAGTACAAGAGATACATTGGCGAGTCTGAAGAAGGCGAAGAAGAAATGGACGAGGCAAAAGACGAGGAAGCACTTGAAGAAGGTACTTGCTCTACATGCCACAAAGATCCGTGTGCTTGTTCCGACGAAAAGGTTGACGAGGGCACTTTAGACATTCTAAAGTTAGCCGGGTTAAAGTAATTAACCAACAAACCAGAATAGCCCCCTAGGGGGCTATTTTTTTCAGTAAATAATACTATGGTATCTAGAAACGCTGATAACAAACTTGTAAAAACCGCGCACCAGACGCAGCGGTTTTCGGAAGAAGACATTGAAAAATTAATGAAATGTCAGGACCCTCTAACTGGTGCTTCTTTCTTCCTTGAAAATTTCTTCTACATTCAGCACCCGACTAAGGGTAAGATGCAGTATCAAGCCTTTGAATATCAGAGGGATCTTTTAGACAGTTATAACTCGCATCGATTTAGTGTAAACATGCTAGGTCGTCAGATGGGTAAAACAACAACTGCGGTTGGATACTTATTATGGTACGGAATGTTTGTACCTAACAGTACTATTCTAATTGCCGCTCACAAATACACAGGTGCCCAGGAAATTATGCAACGTTTACGTTATGCATATGAAATGTGCCCTGATATAATTCGAGCTGGTGTTGTAAGTTATAACAAACAAAGTATTGAATTTGAAAACGGTTCGCGTATTGTTGCACAAACAACAACTGAAACAACAGGTCGTGGTATGTCTGTGTCATTACTATACTGCGACGAGTTTGCGTTCGTTGAACCGAACATTGCTACAGAATTCTGGACTTCTATTTCGCCTACACTAGCAACTGGTGGTAAGGCAATTATTACCTCTACTCCTAACAGTGACGAAGACCAATTTGCTTTAATTTGGAAAGAAGCAAACAAACGCCTTGACGAATTCGGTAATAGTACAGAGCTAGGTAAGAACGGTTTCTATCCTTACATGGCTGTGTGGAGCCAACACCCAGATAGAGATGAAGTGTGGGCTAACGAAGAACGTAGTCGTGTAGGCGAAGAACGTTTCCGTCGTGAACACGAATGTGAATTCTTAATCTTTGACGAAACACTGATCAGCAGTCTTAGACTTGCAGACCTAGAAGGCAAAGAACCTATTATTAAAATGGGGCAATGCCGCTGGTACAAAAAGATTAATCCTAAGTACACCTATATAGTTGCTCTAGATCCTAGTTTAGGTACTGGTGGCGACCCTGCTGGTATACAAATTATAGAACTGCCTAGTTTTACACAGGTAGGAGAATGGCATCATAACCTAACACCCATTCAAGGACAGATTCGAGTGCTAAGAGATATCTGTCAGTTTATCTCAGATGAAATTACACGCAAGGGCGCAACACCTAGCCTGTACTACAGCATTGAAAACAACAGCGTAGGCGAAGCAGGACTGGTTGTTATTAACGAAGTGGGTGAGGAAACTATTCCCGGTCTATTCTTAAGCGAACCTATTCGTAAGGGTCATGTAAGACGCTACCGTAAAGGATTCTATACCACTCACGCTGCAAAAATATCAGCCTGTGCTAAGTTAAAACATCTAATCGAAAGCAAACGTATGGAAATTAACTCAAAGGCGTTAGTTTCTGAACTAAAGGCGTATATTGCAAAAGGTCTAGGGTTTGAAGCCAAAGTAGGACAACACGATGACTTAGTTAGTGCTATGCTTCTGGCTGTACGTATGGCTATGGTGTTACAGGACTGGGATCCCGCAGTTTACGATAAAATGAGGGAAGAGCGTGAGGATGAATGGGTTATGCCCATGCCCGTGTATGTGAGCTCGTTTTAACTAAATAACATATTATGCAACCAATTCAAATAATCAGCCAAGACCTGTTCGACAAAGTACGCAGCCGTTTCTCTAACTTAGAGATGGGAGACGAAACTGGTGCTGTAACCATTGACCCTGCACTAGCAAGGTTCTTTGATTTTGACTTTGTTATCGAAGGAAATAACCTAGGCCGTGTTAGCATTAGCCTAAACGAGTTAGGTGCATTAAAAGTATACTACAGTCAAGGTATTACAGAAAATCAAGACGATCCAGCAAAACAGAGCTGGTATAAGTTTCTAAAAGAAATGAGATTTTTTGCAATGCGTAGACTATTAAGATTTGATACTCGCGATATCAGCAAGACAAATCTTGACAAAAACGATTTTCAACATTTAGCCGCAACACAGGCGCCTAAGGAAACAGACATGCCAGAAACAATGAACGAATCTAGATGGAACGAACGAAGCACTAAAAAGACTAGCCGCGCAGTGCGTGGTACTACAGAAGTGATTGTTCGTCATAGCAAAGCAGTTGACGAGATGTACCCTGGCGCACGTAGTCAACGTAAAAATATCAAGGCAATTTTTATTCAAAACAGAGACGGCGAACGTTTCAAATATCCGTTTATTCATCCAGCAGGTGCGTTTGCGATGGCGCAACACGTTGACCACGGCGGTGTACCTCACGATTCTGCCGGTAAGGCAATTATCAAAATGAGCGAACAAATTGCTCAACTTCAAGAATTCCAAAGAAAAATCAGTCGCTCCACCTTACACGACGACGCAACAGGTATTACAGAAAAGGCCGTAGGCCGCTTACAACATTTAAAAGCACAGGTGGAAGCATTAGGCAAACGTCACCACTACGAAGCATGGGCAGAAAGTTTCCAAGAACCTGCCGCTGGTGACGACATCATGGAACTAGATGCTGTTACAATGGAACAGTATAAGCAGGCATTTACACAGACAAGTTTCCAAGAAGAACTAGCAGGATATTTTCCTTTACTACACAAGATTATGAGTGAAGAAAATACTGTTGAACTCGAAGATTACGTTAGCGAAACTGACGAAGAAGTAGACGAGGCAGCACCTAAAGGATGGGAAGGTACCGTTAAGGCTATGAAGAAGCACGACGATATCGATAATCCTTGGGCACTAGCACACTGGATGAAAGGCAAAGGCTACAAGAGTCATAAGAAAGCAGACGAAGCATTTGAACAATGGGCAGAAGCCGTTGAGCAAGGCAAACTAGCAGATGATGAAATTGACGCACTAAAGCAGGCAATTACAGATACAAAAGAATTGCAGTTAGGACCTGATGGACAAACTGCATTCCAATTCTTTAGTCAGTTTGGTTTAGATGACCAAGACTTAGAAAACAAATTCAAAGCAGCCGCAGAATTAGATCCTAAAACAGATCCATTAGAAGTATTCCAACTATGGGCACAAGACAATTACCCAGAGCTATTAGTAGCATTGGGTGTGAGTGGCACGGGTGAACAACCTCCTGCAGAAGAGCCACCAGCCGAAGCGCCTCCAGCAGATGCGGCAGCAGCCCCTGCACCTGAGCAGCCAGCAGCCGAGAACGAAGAAATGAAAGGCAGAGAACCTATGATGAGTCGAGAAGGCATTGTCAAAGAAGTAGCAAAAATTGTTAAGAGTTTTTATAACGCGGATAATCCTAACGTGGGACCATTCCGCGGTGGCGAGGGCATAGCCCTTGACTGCAAGAAACAGATTGAAGAAAAGTTTGGTCCACAAGCAGGCGAATTTGCAGAGCAGATTGCAGGTAAGTTTATTGAGAAACTTACAATGGAATGGCAAAACAAACACGGTGATGTTGGTGATGACGGCCTAGCAAGATTGAAAGAACTTGTTCAAAACATTAAAGGTCGTGTCGAAAGTATCGGCGATGTAGGCGGCCATCCTGGTAAAAACATTATGCCAGCAGAGGAAAAGAATCCTCAACACAGTCACCAATATGACACTACAATGAAACATGCCGACAATCCATCATACCAACAACGTATGGCAGCACACGATATCAAACCAGGCATCAAAGGCTACCGTGATCGTACTGACATGTTGAAAGATTTAGAGCGTACTGGTAAACTAAAGAACGCACAGGAAGAAGGTGCCGATATGGATCAAATTCCTGCGTATGTACGCAAACAAAAACAACAAAGCCAAGATACAGCACAGAAAGCAACAGACAAGAGAAATGAAAAAACCGGAGCAAAGGTTTGGTCAAGTAAACGTGCTAACGAAGAATTTGATCGTATTTTAAAATTATCCGGTTTGGCAAAATAAACCATATTATCGCAGCCATATAGGTTGCAATGATAAATAAAACTGTGCATACTAAACACATGCACAGTTTTTCTTTTTAGTCAGTTGGCTTTAAAGAAGAGGCATAATAAACATTTATTAAGGAAAAACATTATGGCAACTTTAGCAGAAATTCGCGCAAAACTTCAACAAGCATCTCAAAACAACGGCGGTGGCGCAACCGGCGGAGACAACGCAATTTACCCCCATTGGAACATTCAAGAAGGCACTAGTGCAACAGTGCGTTTCCTTCCTGATGGCGATCCTAACAACACTTTCTTCTGGATTGAACGTGCAATGATCAAATTGCCATTCGCCGGAATCAAAGGTGAAACCAACAGCAAACCTACAACTGTTCAGGTTCCTTGTATGGAAATGTGGGGAGAGTCTTGCCCTATTCTAACAGAAGTTCGTCCTTGGTTCAAGGATAAGAGCTTGGAAGAAATGGGTCGTAAGTACTGGAAGAAGAAGTCTTATCTGTTCCAAGGTTTTGTTGTTGACAGCAAACTACAAGAAGATAAGCAACCTGAAAATCCAATCCGTCGTTTCATTATCGGTTCACAAATTTTTAACATTGTTAAGAATGCGTTGATGGATAGTGAAATTGAAGAATTGCCAACAGACTATGTCCGTGGCCTAGATTTCAAAATCACTAAAACTAGCAAAGGCGGCTATGCTGACTATTCTACATCTAACTGGGCTCGTCGCGAACGTGCTCTAAGTGAAGCAGAAAATGCGGCGATCCAGCAACATGGTCTATTCAAATTAAGCGACTTCTTGCCTAAGAAGCCAACTGAAGTTGAACTCAAGGTTATCAAAGAGATGTTTGAAGCATCTGTTGATGGCGAAGCATTTGACATGGAACGTTGGGGTCAATACTACAAGCCAGCAGGCATGAGCGGCGGTAGCTCTGCAGGAAGCTCTGCTTCTAGCGCACCTGCACGTCAGGCAGCACCTGCGCCGACTCCGGCTGCATCCGCTACTGAGGACGAAGATCCCCCTTTTGAAACAGCGGCACCTGCGGCTGCACCAGTATCGGCTCCAGCAGCCAGCGGTGATGCAGGTTCACGTGCCGCAGACATCATTGCAATGATTCGTAACCGTCAAAAGCAATAATAGGAGACTATTATGGCTAAGAAATCAATCAATAAGATTGGCGATAAACTCGCCAAGGTAAATGAATCATTCACTGTCAATATGTACGACAATGGGTATATGTTTGAAATTGGTGGCCGTGACAAAGACGGCGACTATAAGACTGTAAAAATTATGGTCAATGAACTAGCCCAACTTGCCGCACTTGTACAGGAAGCAACAGAGTTAGAAAGGGACGATTAAAATGGCAAAAACCTTTGATATTTCAAAGTTTCGTAAATCTATTACTAAGTCTATTGACGGCTTAGGTATTGGATTTAACGATCCTACAGATTGGATATCGACAGGTAACTATGCTTTGAATTATCTTATCAGCGGCGACTTCTACAAAGGAGTTCCGCTTGGTAAGGTTACTGTGTTTGCTGGTGAATCCGGTGCAGGTAAATCATATATCTGCTCTGGAAACATTATCAAGGCAGCACAAGAGCAAGGTATCTATGTTATCTTAGTTGATAGTGAAAACGCACTTGACCAGAAGTGGCTCGAAGATCTTGGTGTCGATACAAGCGACGACAAACTTCTAAAACTTAATATGGCTATGATTGACGATGTGGCTAAAACCATTTCCGAATTCATGAAAGAATACAAAGTTATGCCCGAGGACGCTCGTCCTAAGGTATTGTTTGTAATCGATTCACTAGGCATGTTACTAACTCCGACTGACGTAAATCAGTTTGAGGCTGGTGAGATGAAAGGCGATATGGGTCGTAAACCTAAAGCACTTACATCACTTGTTCGTAATTGTGTAAACATGTTCGGTTCATGGAATGTAGGTATGGTTTGTACAAATCACACATACGCTTCACAGGATATGTTTGATCCAGATGACAAGATCTCCGGCGGACAAGGTTTCATTTATGCGTCGTCGATTGTTGTTGCTATGCGTAAACTTAAACTTAAAGTTGACGCAGATGGCAATAAAACTTCCGAAGTACACGGCATTCGTTCGGCATGTAAGATTATGAAAACTCGTTATGCCAAGCCATTTGAAAGTGTACAAGTTGAGATTCCGTATTCAACAGGTATGAGCCCACACAGTGGATTAGTTGATTTATTTGAAGCCAAGGGTATGTTGAAGAAAGAAGGCAACAGTCTTGTTTACACAACAACCGACGGTGAAGTTATCAAACAATTCCGCAAGGCGTGGGAAAAGAATGAGAAGAACGGCCTAAACATTATTATGGAAGACATTTCCATTAATGGTGAAAAAATTGAGGCACCTGTAGCGACAGTAGACAGCGAGGAAGAATAATGGAAGAAGATCTAATCATCGAAATTTGGGATGTGTTTAAAGAGTACATCTCTGATAAAAACAAAGAAACAGCCGCAAACCATTTCGTTGACATGTTAGTTGGCAAGGACGTTGAACTTAACGTTCTTAAAGGTCTTATGGGTTACGACCCACATCTCGACGATGCAATTACTCTGGTAACAGAGGACCTTGTTGAAGATGAAGACTTCGACGAAGACGACTACGATTACGACGTCGACGAGGATTAAATGACCTGGTATGCTAAAGTCTCAAAAGACATAGCACACCTTCCGGGTTGTTTAGATCATTTCTACGCAGAACTGGACCAAGCAAGAACAGAGGTCAAGATTCACGGAAACGTGGAGAAGGCCTCTGCCTTGCTTCCGGGCATTGTAGAACATCGATTTAATCAACTTCAGGAAATTGAGGCTATCCTTGAATATCTCAATATAGAACTACGTAGAATTAAATCCAAAGCCTTCAAAAAGTATTTAGAAAACTATCAACGTGCTCTAAGCAGTAGAGATTGTGAAAAATACGTCGAAGGCGAGGCCGATGTAGTTGATATGGAGAAAATTATCAACGAATTTGCTATGTTACGCAACCAATGGTTAGGAATTATCAAAGGGTTGGACATCAAGCAGTGGCAGTTAAGCAATATTATTAAATTGAGAGCCGCAGGGCTTGAAGATATTTCACTTTGACTGTATAATAGTAAAATGAACATTGAAGATCTCATTTCTGAACTGATTTATCATAGGATTTCTCTCAACTCCTATGACACAAATCTGGTGTATAGTTTTCATGACCAAATTATGCGCGGAAACGGCCTAACTGAGAAGCAGAGTGTCCTGGCAACACGCATCGTTAAGCGATACAGTGGTTCACTCAGTGCCGCCCTTCAACGAGATTTAACACCATTTGTTCAAAATCCCACATTCAGGCTTCCAATTAGGAAAATTTCCAGCGAACGCCGTCTGTCTATTACTAACTACGAACCAATTGGTCGAGCAATCAAGGCAATTTTTCCATACAACGAAAAAACTGTTGAAAGTATCCGGAAGAGTCGAGACACTATTGGCCAAGCAGTGTGGGACAAGGAAGAAAAATGTTGGTTTTTCTCGCTAAACGAAACAAGCCTCCAATTTTTGTCTAATTTGGAAGCGTTCGAGCACGACGACACCGTTAAAATGTTCCTTGATCAAATCAAACAAATACATAATGACATTGAAAAATATGTCCCTATGCTAATTGTTGAAAATTTGACGCCAAAACTTAAAAATTGTGACAAAAATGTGCCGGATTTGAATCAAAACGACCTCATTTCTGCAATTTTTGAAGCCAGAAAAAGAGGTGTGTGTACTTGGGACGAAACGATCAGTAATTTTATCGAAAGCGATGAAGTTGATCCCATGACTAGATCGTTCCTAAAAACAGACCCTGGCGAAAAATTCTGTGTTGACAGCGATTGCCACGAAATTTCCAGTATTTCTACCATTGTTTCTAACCTGCTACCAATCATGGTATTAGTGCCGGGTGGCGATGAACTGAGTAAGATGATGTTGTCCCAGGAATTTTTCAAAGATCTTGGAATTGACAGCAAGGACATGAGCGTTATGTTTAGACTACCCTCAAATACTCATGCAACTTTTAACGAATTTGTGAAATTTAACGAATTAAACTCTCCCATTGGTGATAACACCAAGGTAGTTTTTGTAAGCAGTAAAATTCCAAAGCCAATTTTTAAGTCCGGAATTAAATTTAACTCTGTACTCAATCTCGGTTATAATAATGCACACTATACAATGCAAAATTTTGTGAAAAATCACGAAAATGCTATAGTGTATAGTAAAGCAAAGGAAATAAAAAATATAAGATATGGCTTCATGTAAAATTATTATTAAAGACGAAGTCAATGTTAAGATAGAAAACTTAGACCTCGACGCTAGAAAGGCCTTAGTACGTAAATTTAAGTACGAAGACCCTACTGCACGGTATCGTCCTGCCTATAAATTAGGTCGCTGGGATGGTACTGTTAGTTTTTTCGGTCTCGGTGGAACTACTTACTTGTCAATGTTGCCACAGGTATTAGAATACCTTGAGGCACAAAACTATTACATAGAACTTGAAGATCATCGCAATTCCACTAACCTAGAATTTAGTGAAATTTCTGAGGATTTTTGGGGTGAAAACTGCTGGCCCACAGGACATAGGTTTGCAGGCCAACCTATTCGCCTACGTGATGACCAAGTTGAAGTCATTAATAAGTTCTTAGAGAATCCGCAGTGTATTCAAGAAATTGCCACAGGCTTTGGCAAAACTATTACAACTGCAACTTTGGCAAAAATTTGTGAAAAATATGGTAGAACAGTCACTATTGTCCCTAACAAGTCGCTTGTCGAACAAACAGAAGAAGATTTTATTAACGTTGGCCTTGACGTCGGAGTTTATTACGGCGACAGAAAAGATCTTAATAAAACACACACTATCTGTACTTGGCAAAGTCTGAATATTTTAGAGAAAAAATCACTGAATTTTGGCGAAGAAAACGAGGCCTTAACATTGGCTGAATTACTAGATGGTGTTCAGACTGTTATGGTCGATGAGGTGCATATGGCCAAGGCCGATGTGCTCAAGAAGTTGTTAACACATAACCTTTGCAATGCACCTATTCGATGGGGACTGACTGGTACAGTACCTAAGGCAGACCATGAATTTCAGAGCATCAGAGCCGCACTTGGTGAGGTAGTACATAGAGTCAAGGCACACGAACTTCAAGAAAAAGGTGTGCTCAGTAGTTGCCATGTGCAGGTCATACAGACCGCCGAGTGGCGTGAATTTGGAAGTTATGCAGAAGAACTAAAATTCCTAGTTACTGACAAAGATCGCATGACCTATATTGCAAATATCATTAAAGGTATTTCTGAATCCGGAAACACACTGGTACTAGTTGATAGAATTGAATGCGGCCAATTCCTTCAGGCCCATTTGAGTGAGTTGTTTAGCCTTATGAAGGAAGACCCTGATGTAGCCTTTATATCAGGTGCAGTAAAAACTAAAGACAGAAAGACAGAATACAATGAAATTGCAACTGCTAATAACAAGGTTATTGTGGCGACTTACGGTGTGGCCGCTGTGGGTATTAATATTCCTCGTATTTTTAATTTGGTTCTTCTGGAGCCCGGAAAGAGCTTTGTCCGCGTTATACAATCAATTGGGCGCGGCATTAGAAAAGCAGAAGACAAAGACTTCGTTCAGATCTGGGACCTTACGGCATCAACCAAGTATGCTAAACGGCACCTTACGGAAAGGAAGAAGTTTTATAAAGAAGCAAAATACCCGTTTACGATTGAGAAAGTGAAATACCAATAATGCAAATTTTAACATTAGAAAACAAAACCTTTTATCTAAATGATCTACCTGAGGAGATTGAAGACGACCTTAGGTTTGCTGTACTAGATAATTCAGATAACAGTAACCCAGATTACTTTTTCATCCCACTAATTTTCTTAGAAAGTTTCACGGGGCCTGCGGTAGTCTTAAAAGTAGGCGATAATGAAATTACTATGCCACTAGATTGGTGTACAATCGTTGGCGACCCAGAAGGGCCTGACATGGAAATACTGCCGTTAACGAGCCTCAACGATAGAGGATTTAAGACGTTCTGTTTTAATCCTATTAGCGGGTTCAGACCGGAATTTTTAGAAATTGACATCGTAGATGTATACCAAGACGTTAAATGGTATTTCCCTAAAATGAAGCCGGGTCAATTGCTATGTACACCACTCCATTCCGGAGATAAACCATTGTGTGCTTACTTTGTTAAAGAGGTAAGTAGACAAAGCGAGCTTGTTGACTATACAAAGTGCTGGTGATATGGGAAGGTTGAAAGAGGGCGTTACTTACACTTACGAACATGTCGATGGCGTAACCTATGCCAGGGAATTCAATGCTCCTATTAGTAGTAGATTCGAAATAGGTAGGACGTATGAACGCCAGAAAAAAGACGAAGACACTCAGCAAACTAAACTCTGGTCGGATATCCTAGCAGAATCTGAAAAGAACACGGCATTGAAAGATGCTGTAGAAAAGTGTAAAATATTATATTACCTCAGTAAAGAAAATGGCAACAGCAAAACTTGATATCAAACGTGAACTAAATTCAGTGGATCGTAAAGTCTATGACTTTTACGATAATCTCACTGATGAAGAAAAGAAAGCGTTTAGTCCTTTCATATTGATGCGTTACACTAGTAATGTTCAAGGTGATCGAGACATTCAAGAATGGTTCCTAGAGATGACCAATGAGTGCGTAAACAAGAACCACTGGGATCTGAGTAAAAATCATAAGGCCCTGCTGTGGAAATTATTTGCGGCAACAGGTGCAGGAGTTTCTTGTTATCATCCATATATTGCCGCAGGTAAAAAAGAAAAAGCCAATAAGATTGAAAAATTATTAGCAGAAATGTATCCGGCATGGAAGATGGAAGATATTAAAATCCTAGCATCCATGATGTCTGACAAAGACAAACAAGAACTATTTGATAAAATGGGCTTTGATAAAAAGCAACGGAAAGAATACGAGTGATTGATCTAGTGGCACAACCTTATAAGTGTAATCATTGTAGTAAGAGTTTTATGCAAGAAAAAACTCTAGTTGCTCATATGTGTGAAAGGAAGCGCCGCGCCCTGCAAAAGGATGAGAAGCGTGTTCAAGCAGGATTCATGGCATTTAATCGTTGGTGGCAGTTAGCGCAAGGTGCAAAGAAATCAAAGACCTACGACGAGTTTTGTGACACTTCTTATTATAATGCTTTTGTTAAATTTGGCAGTTTCTTAAACAACGTAACTCCTATATATCCTGAAAAATTTGTTGACTTTGTTATTAAGAGCGGTGTTAAATTAGACCATTGGTGTAGAGATGAACTATACGATAGATATCTAATTGAAATGCTAAAGGTTGAGCCAGTCGAAAGTGCTGTTCAACGAACGATACAGACTATGATGGAATGGGGAGATGAGCATAATGCAAATTTTGCACACTACTTCTTATACGTAAGTCTTAACAAAGCAGTACATGATATCAGGAATGGAAAACTTAGCCCGTGGGTTGTTTTAAATACAACATCAGGTAAAGAAATGGTTCAAAAAATGAGTGACGAGCAGTTAGATATGATTGCACCTACATTCGATGTTCCGTTTTGGCTACGTAAGTTTAGAGAATTCCCAGCCGATGTTGCTATGGTAAAAGAAATATGCAGGGAGGTTGGAATTGGATAAAGATGTTAAGCGAGAATTTTGTGAACATCACAGAATACGAGTATTAGACACAAATAAACGTGCCCACAGGTATCAAAAGGTAAATCTAAATTTTTTTAGAGATCCTGGTAATTTTGATATGATACAAAGTCATATCGATATTGTGCATGATACAGAACCGTTATATACTGTTGAGATTGCAGAAAGCGAACTTGAACGCATTGCAGAGTTTGAACAGCAAGTTTTTAACAATGCCAAACGCACTGGTCACTACAATCTTTTTGAACACTTAATGGAACAAAAAGAGCGTGAAGGATATCTGCGTGAAAAATATCCAGCAGTTCGTAAAGCATTTGAACATTACAGCCTGATGCTAAAATTGGCAGAAAGTGGAGAATTATGAATAAGATACGAATGCCTAAAGAAGGCAGCAGATGGACTGCCTACGATGGCGTTACATTTAGAATATTGAGCATAAAAGAAATTAACGAACACGTATGGGTACACTACATTTCGGAGTCGAAAGAACCTAGAGAATTTAGTTGTTACCTAGATAGTTTCTTAACAAGATTTACTGAGTTACCATCATGACTAGATTATCAGGTTTTGTAGAAAAAGGTTGGGGGCACGAATTTATTTTTGCTTCGAACGACAAATATTGCGGCAAACTGTTAAAGTTTAACAAGGATGCAAAGTTCAGTATGCACTTTCATTCAGAGAAAGACGAGACATGGTTTGTATTAAGTGGACGATTCTTAATTAAGTATATCGACACTAAAGATGCAAGTCAGCACGAAGTAACTCTTGGCCCTAACGATGTATGGCACAATCCTCCACTGTTCCCACATCAAGTTATCTGCCTTGAAGAAGGAACACTAATTGAAGTTAGCACACCGGACTCTGTAGAAGACAATTACCGAGTTGCAAAAGGGGACAGCCAGAAATGAAAATTTTAATTACTGGCCATAAAGGATTCGTTGGACAGAATCTAGTATCTTATCTACAGGATCACGAACTAAGTTTTTACGAACCCGGTCAAGACCTGCCTTCTGTAAACGGCCTTGATTGGGTTATTCACTTAGGTGCCATCACATCAACTACAGAAACAAATGTAGAACGTGTACTAGAAGCAAACTATGATTTTAGCCGTTGGTTAGTAAACGAGTGTCTAAAGCATAAGGTTAATTTTCAGTACTCAAGTTCTGCAAGCATCTACGGTCTTAAAAAAGAATTTAACGAAAGTAGTCCTGCAGACCCCCGTAGCCCTTACGCATGGAGCAAGTTTCTATTCGATAGATACATAACATATCTTGCAGGTAATTGGCCTATAAAGGTCCAAGGCTTTAGATATTTTAATGTGTATGGACCTCATGAAGACCACAAAGGCGATCAAGCAAGTCCGTATTACAAGTTTGAAAAGCAAGCAAAAGAAACTGGAGTAATTAAACTGTTCGAATGCAGTGAAAATTATGCCCGCGACTTTATTCCTGTTGAAACCGTTTGCAAAATACACAAGCATTTCTTAAGTGTTCCTGACACAGGAATATGGAACGTAGGAACCGGTAGAGCAACATCATTTGCGGATGTAGCGAGAATGATTGCAGACAAGTATGGTGCAAGAATAGAATATATTCCTATGCCTGAAAACCTGAAACATCAGTATCAGACTTATACCTGTGCAGACACTACACTTCTAAAGAGTTATTACAACATATGAAAATATTTGTAAACGGTACATTTGATATTTTACATCGAGGGCATCTAGAGATGCTGAAATATGCCAAGAGCCTCGGTGATGATCTGTTTGTTTGTATCGACAGCGATAGCAGAGTAAAAGAACTTAAAGGTCCTACACGGCCTGTTAATAATCAAGAAGATAGAAAGTTCATGCTCGAAAGTCTTAAATGGATCGACCGTTGTTGGATATTCAGCGACGAAGAAGAGTTAGAAAAAATTATCGAGTTGTATAAACCTGATATTATGGTCAAGGGCAGCGACTACAAAAACAAACCTATAGTAGGTTCACAATACTGTAAAGAAATTATATTTTATGAGCACACCGGACATTCAACTACAGGACTCATTCAACGTATTACTGATAGGTGATAGTTGCGTTGATGAGTATAGAATAGGAACAGTCGATAGACTGAGTCCTGAAGCGCCAGTGCCTGTGATTAAAATTGCAGACGTTGAAGTTGTGCCGGGCATGTCTGCAAACGTAAAGAAAAATTTAGAAAACATAGGCGTTTACGCAGACTTTGTAACTAACACAGAAAAAATAGTTAAGACTAGGTATATCGACAAGCGTTCAGGTCAGCACATGCTTAGAGTTGACGATGAACCTAAGGTAACACCTTGGAATGGCAAGACTCCTTTTCCTATAGACACTTATGATGCTGTTATTATTTCTGACTACAATAAAGGATTCTTAACTTACCAGCAGATGGCAGAGATTATCTCCGCTGCCAAAGGTCCTGTATTCATTGATACCAAAAAAACTCAACTTGCAGACATCAGTGCATCTCATGTCTACATAAAAATTAACGATTCGGAATATAAGAATGCTCGAAGCCTGCCTTCTAATTTAATTGTTACATTAGGAGATCGCGGTGCTTGGTATAAGAATACTAACACAGAAGTATTAGTTCCAACTAAGCAGGTCGAAGTAGTTGATGTGTGTGGTTGTGGTGACACGTTCTTATCTGCCTTGGCAGTCCAATTCCTATATACAAAGAACATAGAAAAAAGTATAATATTTGCAAACATCGCCGCTGGCTTAACTGTACAGCATAGAGGAAACTACGCACCATCATACGATGAGATAAGAAGACATGCCGGATATTGATATTGACTTTGCTGATAGAACAAAAATTCTGGACATCATAAAGCATGTTCCTGCAACTATTTTGGACAAAGGTGTCAGCAAAAAACACAACACAGGCGTTTATTGTAGTAGTATCCCTGTTAATCCTTTAACGGGTACTGCTAGTCTTGATTATAAGGCCGCAGAGGACCGGGGTTACTTTAAGATAGATTTTCTTAATGTTAGTGTCTACCAAGATATTAAGGATGAAGAACATCTGTCAAGATTATTAAATCAGGAACCACTATGGGATCTACTACTGCAAGACGAATTTGTGAATCTACTATTCCACGTGAACGGGCATGGACAGATTTTGAGAAAGATGAAGCCGAAAAGCATCGAGGAACTTGCTATGGTATTGGCTATGATCCGTCCAGCAAAACGCCACTTGATTGGGCTAGATTGGTCCGACGTGAAGAAAGAAGTTTGGCAGAAACCCGTCGGTGATGAGTATTTCTTTAAGAAGGCACATGCTATTGCCTATGCGGCGGCAATTGTTGTGCAAATGAATCTGATTTGTGAGAAAGTTAGTTACGAATACTCTTAGGACTTCGGACTAGTTGAATCACTTTTCTCTTAATTCTTTTCTCTGCAATTTCACTTAAATTTACAGTAGGCCCGAACAGTAGTTCTACGTCTTTGCTATTGAATGTTTTAATAGCGTATCTAAACAGTTGCATTTCTTTCTTTAAGAAAATATTAATAGGTATTTTCCTATTACTTTCCCACCACCAAACTTCTCCCATTTCTAAAAACAACTTCTTTTCATCTTCTGTTTTTATTGTAGAAATATCATAGATACTGGTAACAAAGTTATCTAGATTGATAATAATGCCCACGTATTCTACGTCATTGCTTTTAACGCAAGATACAAACGGGTAGTTTAACTGGAAGGCGCTGGGCGAAATCATTGTTCGATAAATACTATTATGCAAAGTTTACCAATCTATTTATATTCTAACACACTCGATGTTACATTAGATTTGGACCCCACAGTCAAAGGAGTTAATCGAGTTATGTATCAGCGCGATTTAAAAGTTCAAAAAGGTATAAAGAATAAAATTCGTATTCAGTTCAAGAACAGTGATCAAAAAAGAATTACACTTGACTCAGAAGATGTATATGTATTTTCCTTGTTTGATACTACAAACCAACGACTCCTTATCGAAAAGCAATTGACAATTTTAGATGACGGTACAACTTTAGCAACTAGGGGTTTGGCAGAACTGGTATTAACAGAAAGCGATACTCTTAATCTAGATGTTAGTGATTATCAGTTTAGTGTTAAGAAGCTCGATACAGACGGAACATATCTGCCCGCATACAGTAATACCTATTACGGCGTAGCCGGTTTCTTAAAAGTAGCACAGGACGTTTATCCAATGTTACAGCCAAGTCAAGAAGTTGTATCATTTGAACCAGTCTATGATGATTCCATTCAAAAGTATCAATATAGAAGTGGTAACATTTATGCATACCCCGAATACAATAGTAACTCGGCATTACACACAGCCGCGGCGTACCTAACCAACTATAAAGGTACCATTAAGGTAGAAGGCACACTATATAATACGCCTGCTAATTTTAACAGGTA
>JACCDU010370141.1_pt1 | contig 35086 bp, 34 predicted proteins | sample 7446081 | NCBI WGS metagenome assembly JACCDU01 (sample SAMN15323447, study PRJNA562643) | freshwater metagenome | isolation source: river surface water | place: USA:Blue River Watershed | collected 2017-08-17
CTTGCTTTTGGTGAAATGCCTATGGCTATGCCACCTTTGTTTGCTCAAACGCCCACAGCACAAGTGAATGTGCAAGGGGCTGTGCCACCACCACTTGCTTTTGGTGAAATGCCTATGGCTATGCCACCTTTGTTTGCTCAAACGCCCACAGCACAAGTGAATGTGCAAGGGGCTGTGCCACCACCACCTCAACTTGCTTTCGGTGAAATGCCTATGGCTATGCCACCTTTGTTTGCTCAAACGCCTTTGGCTACACAAACTCCTACAGCACAAGTGAATGTGCAAGGGACTGTGCCACCACCACTTGCTTTTGGTGAAATCCCTATGGTTATGCCGCCTTTGGCTACACAAACTCCCACAGCACAAGTGAATGTGCAAGGGGCTATGTCTAATACTTTACAAACATTATCTAATATTCCTAACGAATCAATAATGGAGTTAAAATCTACTTCATTACCATTTAATTTAGAAACATTTACATCGCCAAAATTATTTAACGAAAGTAACATTTTTCCTACATCAGTAAATAACATTTCATCGCAATTAAATGTAGGTTCTACTTTTGAAAACATTCCATTTTTAGAAAATATATCTCCAAATAATTTAGGAGAAAATATACAGATTTCAACTCAAAGGGAAAATCAATTTAATCCTTTAAGTTTTGAATCTTTAATGGTAAGTAATAATACTGCTTCTGAAAATATTCCTCAAACTACTATATCAAATTTACCAAATAATAAAGGATTAGAAATTGGTTCATTTGAAAGTTTATTTGGAAATACAATTAAAAATAATGAAATTGCTCCCACTCAAGTAGGAACAGAAGCAATAGCATCACCTACTATACCAAATATAGAAGAGATTTTAGTCAAAAGTCAAGAGATTTCTACACCAAATTTAGCAACTGCGGTTTCAAAGTTAGAAACGCAAACTCCTGAAAAAACATCAGATATTTTAGCTAACTCTCAAGTTATGATGAGTGAAATTAATTTTGAACCATTGAACAAAACTTTTAGTTCTTCTATATCAAATTTACAGGAGACATTAAAATCTCAAAAAACTGAAGTTTCTACAACTACACCTGATGAAACATTAGGTGCATCACAGAATGAAACTATGACAAAAATTCTATCTATGCTTACTAAACTTGATGAAACTCTTATTAAAATTTCTGAAAATCCTCAACAAGCAAGAGGAGTTATGCCTTCAATGGGTTCATCAATTAGTGATAATCAAGCCAGAATTATAGGAAGACAAATTGCAAGTGAATTAAAAGATAATTTCTCTAAACTATACAATTAAAATGTTTAACAATAAGGAAGCATTCGTGAAAGAACAGAATTCTTTACACAAACAAAGCAAAAAAGATAATGTAAAAATTAATTCAGAAATTTTTGCAAAAGAAGTTCGAGTAGTTGATGAACAAGGTAATCAATTAGGAATTATGAATATAGAGGAAGCATTAGAAAAAGCGGAATCTATGGAAAAAGACTTAATTGAAATTTCACCAGAAGCAAAACCACCCGTTGTTAAAATAATAGATTACGGAAAGTGGAAATATAATAAACTTAAAACTGAACAGAAAAAAACTAAAGACAGAAAAACAACAAAAGAAGTTCGTTTTTCCTTATCTATAAGTGAGAATGATTTAAACACCAAAATTAAAATGGTAGAAAAGTTCTTGAAACAAGGTGATAATGTGTTAATTAAGGTTATACTTAAAGGTAGGGAAAGAATACGAGAGCAACTTGGTGTTGATAAAATGCAACATATTGTGGGTTTAGTCAAACCTTTATCAAAAAGCGTTGGTGAAATAAAAACAGAGAAGAATGTCATTCAATGCCTGTTCTTCTCCTGAATCAAAGCCGAGTTAATCTCGGCTTTTTTTATGCATAAGAAACAAGATTTAACCATATCTCTTTATTTTTCTGAAAGTTCTCCCAAGTTAAATCTTCATCTTTAATATAAAAAGGTATTTGACTACCTTTTTGAATTATACCAATTCCGTAATCAACATCAAAAACATGCATTCTCAAATCAGGTCTATTTCTGAATTTTACCCATGATTTCCAAACATCACCTGTCCAAACTTTTGTTTGTCTTGGTATTATCTGTTCTATCTCATCTTTTGGAAGGCAATCATGTACAATAATTGTTCCACCATTATTTAGAAATTTTATTGCATTTTCAATGTCTTTAGTAACTTGTTCAGAATGATGTAGCCCATCAATAAATATTAAATCAAATGTTTTTCTGTTTTGCAAGAAAAATTCATCAGATGTCATTTTATGTGTAACACAATGTGATTCAGAATTTGGATCTACACCTATCTTGTATTGACATGATATTTGCATAAAACAAATACCTTCATCAATTCCTATTTCTAAATAACTTTTATAGTCATATTTTAGAATATAACTATTTATGATGTTTATGTGGTAGTTTGCGAAATCCTTCATATGAGTTTAGTAGTAAAATTGATAAATTGAATTTATTAAAAATATAATTAAATGATAGTTGATCTCTGATAGAATTGTTTTTTAACTCATTCCACCATGCTTCACAAAACTCTTGCATTTTGGGGGTATTCTTCCTAATCAAAAAAGAACTATTTATCATTCCGTTAGATTCTGGATAGTTTTCTATTCTATATTTTTGGATTTGTTTGAATATGGTTTCAGAATTATCTTTTTTCAATCTTATACATTCATTTGCTTCTTCATACACACAATTTCTAATAGGATGTTTCCATGTTACAATATCATAGCCAAAATCAAATTTAGGATTTATCATTTGTAAATTTGAGTCTATCCAAATAGAATAATCATGCTCAGGTAGGAACTTATGTGGATTTAGTTTAATTTCTCTTGCATATAATCTTGAATTAGAAACTCCTTTGCAATTAATTTTGTAAAATGGATAATCAATTACATTATGTGAAATATCATTATCATAATCTCCAATATTGGCTGTATAAATAATTACTTTCATTGTGAATTAAAATAGTTTATTTCAATAGATGTTTTTTACTTTCTAAACTTCTTGACATATCTCCACCTCTATACCAATGGTAAAGATATACACCATCCATTCTATAAATTATTTGATTTTGAGATAATGCCTTAAAATAAAAATCATTATCTACACCCAACATACCATTTTCACTAAATCCGCCTATTATTTTCCAAATTCTTTTTGAAACTAAAATTAATACACCACTTAAAGCATTTACTTGGTCATTAATTTGAGTTACAGAATCATAATACTTATCGTATATTTGTTTTCCATATTCTCTATGTTCTTTTATATTATCTGATTCTATACTTCCAGATAATTGCCATACACAACCGACTCTATTTGTAACACAAGTAAAAAAACCACATTCTTTGTATTTAGTAACAATATCTTCTAATTGTTTACCAAAGAATGTGGTTGTAAATGTAGCATCTGCATCTATAAAACAAACATAATCATCATCATTTACCATATTCATCATTTGATTATAATAAACTCCTATGTTTTTTTCTGTATTCCAAGGAATAGAATAATATATCATTTGATGTCTTATGTTTGTTTGAACTTAACTTACATATTGTATAATTTATTTAAAATTTGTTCTTCAATCATTTCCCAATTATCATCATAGAATTTTTCGCTTTCTTCGTCCATGAATCTATTTGGTTCAAAACTATATTCAGTTGCTCTTCCAGTATAATAAGGTAGTAAATTTCCTGTAAATTCATAGAAATTCATATCGTCTTCATACACATATAATACCTCATATTCATCTTTATTATTCTTTGTAATTTCTATTTTAAGACCTTCCGTATGCATACTTTCATTCATAGATTTTGCTTTGTTTGTATATGTCTTTTTATAGTTATCCATAAATTTTTTGAATGAAGTAGTAATCAAAGGAGATTCTGATTTCATTAAATTTTCCTTTGCTTTTTTATATTCACTTTCAGCATAAGGATACATCGTATCACCTTCATGTGGTTGAACTAAATATTTAGGTGGAGCATAGTTTTCAGTCTCTCCTGATTTTATTTGACCTAATTTTTTCATATCATTTACATTCTTGATATCCATAATTCTGTTTTTATTTTTATAGATTTATATATCGGTTTACTTGATTTGTTTTTTATTAAATAGGATCTCTTAAAAATCCACCACCATTTTTACCAGCAGCACACCATTTCCATAGGAATAATAATAATGGTATATTTAATAAACTCAATCTTTCCCATGTCGGTAAATCATCAATATACAAAGGCATAAGTTTTGTAATTTCAGGGTCTAATTCATTTTTTGCAGGAGTAGATGGAGAAGGTGGAGGTAATGTTGCACATAGCGTAAATCCCAAAGGAACACTAAAAACATTAATCTTATTTTGTAAAGCTAAATTTTGTTGCTGTAATATAAGATTTTGCTTTTGTTTCTCTGCTAAATCCTTTGCTTCCTGATCCAATTCTTCTTGACGCTTTTTAAGAGATTTTTCTAAATCTTCTTTACTAAATGTGTTTTTCTTCAAATCAGATTCTTTATCTGCTAAATCCTTTTTTGCTTTTGATAAAGCATCCTTATAATCAGCATTTTGGTTTAATGCAGATGATATATCTGATTGTTTTTTTGCAATTTCACCCTTTGCTGCTTGAATTTTTTGATTTGTATCAGGTGCTTGTTGATTTTGAAGAGAATTTATTTCATTTTGTTTTTTATCAATTTCACCCTTTAATGTATTTATTTTGTTTTGATTTTCAGTAATCTTATTTATATATTCTGAAACCTTTTTTATAGCATCTGCTACTGCGGTAGCTGCTGATGATATTTTATTTTGTATATCATTTATTTTATTAGTCTTTTCAAGTATTTCCCCTTTCTTTTTTTCCATAGCATCCTTTCTTCTTTGCACATCATCTGCATTTTGTTTCATTCTTTGAATATTATCACTAATAAAAGTTTGTATATCTTTTATATGTTTCGCTAAATCTGATGGATTCAAAAGTGGTATATTTATTTCAGGAGAAGCATCCAATCTTTTACTTGTGGGTTCATCTTTAATTTTACACATAGGTCTAATAGCAACTGGAAACCAAGCACTCTTTGGACCTATTGGACCTAATGGACAATCGGAGGTATTTAATATAAATACAAAAGGTGATGGCAATATACCACATTGTCCAATTAAAACGACTATTAAAGCCACAGGCGTATTGATAACAGTTAATGGTGTCCAAATTATAGGGCAAGGTATAAATAGAGGTTTAGGTAAAACAGGAAGTATTAAACCCACAGGCCAATGAACAGGAACTAAATTCATAATTGTAGCAAGAGAACAGAATTTTCTCCACCATCTCAAATCAAATATGGTAGGACTTTGCGATGCATTCATTGGAATACCTTTGAAATTTACATCACTACCAGCAGGAGTTTCAGGATCTTTTAATTCAGGTAGTTCACAACCCTGTTCTGCCAAACTATCTTTAATTGTAGTATTTAATTCATCAAAATACTTTTGTATTTTTATTTCTTCTTCGGAAATTTCTTCTAATTCCTTGACCAAAGGTTCATAAGTATCTTTAAGTTTTTTTCCAACTTTATTATAGTATGATTTCACAAAATCTAATCTTTCTCCACCTGCCGCTATTGTCTCTATTGCCCAAGCTGAACCATATTTCTCGACTATTTCTATTGCATTATTAATTTCTTTTTCAAACTCTTCATCTGTTTTTTTTGCTTTAGATACTACTTTTTCAACACCACCATCAAGACTTAAATCAATAAGACCAATAGAATCTATTAAACCTTTTTGTAAGTTTTGTAATTTTTTCCCAGAATCATTTGAATTTTTTGTTTTGTCATAAATGAAATTTGGAGTATTATACTTTTCATACTTAATATCTATTTCAGATGTTAAATCTTTAACATTTTTATTGAGTATTCTATTTAAGAACTGCAATTCAAAATAAACCTTATCATTTATAGATGCTTTGATTATTTCATTTTGTTTTTTATTTAATTGTTCTATTTCAGAACTTAATCTATTCCTTTTGAATATGTTTAATACAAAAGTATTATCCTTCTCTTTTTGTTTTTCATTTCTTTGTTTTGCTAAATCACCCAAAACCTTAAATTTAGGTTTTTCTAAAGTATCAATAATAGTTTCCCAAAATTTGACAAATATACTACCAACCTTCGCTTCTTGCTTAATTTGTGATATTCTTGTCTTTACTTTATTTAGTCTATCACCCTTTTCTTGAGCTTCCTTGACAATAGGTTCAAGAATTTTAATACAATCTACTGCTAATTTCTCTTCAGGGCGTTTCGGAGCATCATTTAACGAATTAATATCTGAATTTATAATATCGTTTCGTAAAGTAGAAATATCATCACCATTTTTAAGAGATTCACTTGCAACTAATAAAAGATTACCAATATCTGTTCTACTTAATTCTTCTAGTAAAACATCATCAGGACTTCCATAAACATCAAGATTTGCAAGTGCATTAATAGTTTGGTTCATTTGTGCATTTCTTTCCTCTAATGAAGCAGGATTATCTTCAGGTAAATCTGTGTTTAAGTCTTTGAAAGCATCATCTAAATTTGTTAGAGGTGTTTCTTCTAATACTTTTGTTGGTTGTGCAGGTGGAGCAACTGCTTCACATAATTTCTTATAATCTTCAAAGGTTATTTGTGGGGCTGGTGGTTCATCAGGTTTACAAAAATCTACACTTTGTATATCATCAGGTGTAATTATTAGAGGGGTTTGGATTTCTTCAAGTTCTTCTTCTTTTGTAGAACATATAGCTTCTAATATTTCTTCTGGTGTAATTGATTCTAAATTTGGAGGTAATTGTGGAACTTTTGCTCCATCAACCAAAGATGTAAAATTTCCAAATCCTAATTGACTTATTTCAGAATCTAATTTATTTATACTTACTATTGTATCTGCCTGATTTATAGGTAATTTATAATCACCTACTTGAACACTTTGTTCTTTTACATCTTTCTGAAATTGAATAACCATATCTTGTGAATTTTTTGCTAATTCACTCAATACTTTAATATTTTCATCAATTTGAGGTTTGAAATCATATGACATAAATTTCTCCGAAAATCTAATACCTTATATATCCCATTATTTTTAAAACAAAAAAACCCAAGAAAATTACTTCTTGGGTTTTCACAAAACAAGGAAACAAGGATTATTTCAAACGCAATAGATAAACCAATTTATGTGTTTCGTTAATCATATCTAACACAATATCTTGAATTTCAGGTTGAGATGAAATTTCAGTATCACATGACCAATCTATTAGATATTGTGCCCATTCAGAATATTGTGCTTCCAAATCAACACCAACTATACCTTTAATTTCAATAGGTGCATGTTCAAGAGCAGGTTTTGCTCCATTTTTATTTTTTCCTTTCGTAACTTCAACAAAACGATCAGTTAAATCGCTCATTGCTTCATAATATTCACCTAAAGCCACATGTGCAGCGTAGTGGTCAGTTTGCCAATGCCAAAGTTGAGTTTGAGCTTGTAGTTGCAAAAGAAAAGGAATTGATTGTTCCATAATATTTCTATTTTAATTTTGTTATATGATGTATATATCTAAATAATTTTTGTTTTTTAAGAGAAATTGATGTTTGATTCAATTGCTTTTTCTCTTTGCTGAATTTCTATTTCTCTGCGCAAGTCTCTAAATGAATCAAGTCTCGCTTCTTCTATTTCTAATTCATTTTGTAGTTGCAGAAAATTCTTTTCACTACTAATAAATTCAGATGATTCCAATAATGCAAATTTGAGGAATCGTTCCCTTTCTTCTGCATTTTTACCATAGTTTCCTCCATTTGATTCAATGGCATTAGTTTCTACTTTGAATCGGATAGAATCCAAATGTTGTTTTAATTCCCGAATAGAATTTCGGATTTCTGCTATTCTCATTCTAGTTTGAACGAGAGAATCAACATCATAACGCATATGCTTTCCTATAGAAAATGATTAATTAAGTTTTGATTGAACTAACTCAATTCTTAAATCATTTAATTGTTCTGAATCAAGTTTATCCCAACCATATCTTTTTATTGTCTGTTTAATTTGTTCTAAATCTTGAGGTATAGGGAAATATTTATACAATGCCAAAATTAACATTTTTTCTTCATTTGTCAAATCTTCAAAAGATTTTTCTACATCTTCTTTATTCTGTTCCATAATACAATATTATGTTTAATAATCATATATAATCACATTAAACAACAATAATTGTATAATTTTTAGAGTTTGGAAATTAAATTTTGAAATAAAATTGCAATTCAGATAGATTTTCTATGTAGGACTTATTATGGATTTTATAATTGAATTTAGCCATAATCTGAATGATTAAATCATTGAGATTTTGACTAATTTTTTCACAAGGTAAGGAAATAATGATAGAAGATTTGTTAGTATCCGAACTTGTTAAAAATTTAACTTTATTGACATCAAAATAGTTATCCTTACTAGTTATCTCACTATTTAGACTCATTAAGATTCTAATGATTTGATGTTCTAGTGGTGGTTCATTTTGTCTCAAATATTGAGACATTTCATTTTGAAGCTGATCGGGTATATTTTTGAATCCAAATTCTGAATACATATATTTACTCAAATATTTCTAAAAAAATCATCGTCTATTGAAATGAAATCTGTTGATTTTTGCTCATGTATTATATTCCAAGTCTTTGCCATACCATTTTTAATTACTTGAGAATAATAAGCGAAAACATTTTCAGATTTTTGGGGATCAAAATTTCGCCAATGTCTTATTACATCAGCAATTCCTGAAGCTACGCAATCTTCTCTATCTTCTGTATATTTGTATTTTAGAACCTTTGATAATTCATTTGACATTTTACAGATTAGTTCTACTGCTCTTGGGGTAAGTTCATCTTGCTTTTTAGACTCTATAATCTCTTTTAAAAGCTCTTTATTACTAACATATTGTGCCATCGGTATTTGGTTTTTCTTTTTATATAAACCAAATAAAAAAAGTTCGCAAAGTTTTTATTTTTGCGAACTTTTTTATTGGATTATGCTGTAATTTCTTGTTTGTAACTATCTAAAAGTTTTTGCAAACTTTCAGCAGAATTAACAAGTTTTGTATTGTTCAAACTTGCAGTTTCAAGTTTTTGAGCCAAGTCTTTTAGTGTGGATATAATTCCTGGTAATTGACTTATGGCTTGATTCATTACTGCAATTGATTTTGCTTTATCTGGTGTTTTATAGATGCTTTCAATCTCTTGTTCTACAAGTTTATCATCTATAAATTTCTTAAAGGAAATCATTGGTTTGAATTTCTTATTAATTCGCTCTTTGGAATAAAATCATATATTCCATTGATTTCTATCTCAATAGCATCATTTTCGTTTGCCATTTCGTATTCTTCTTCATCTGCAAAAACTTCTTGACCTGATAAATCACCATCATGTAAATCAGAAACTATAAAGGAAACTTTTGGCATTGGCTTTTCCATAATTTCCATTTCCATTTCAGATTCTTCGGGTTCAGAATAGAATTTTATGTTAGAACTCATCAAAGGAGACATAGATTTCATTTTTACATCTGATTCCTTCATTTCAACTTCTTCTTGATCAAGTTCGGTATCCATAAATTTTTCAGGATGAGAATCTAAAGGAGAATATTCTGGATCCCATTCTTTATCTTCTTCTTCAGGTGAATATCTATAAGGATCTTTTACCAAACTATCTTCTAAATATTTTTTGAAGCTATTTGGAACTGAAGACCACTTCTTTGCAATCTCCATATCTCTCATAGTAGGTTCTTCTTTAGAATAATCAGGATTTTCTTCAATATCTATATCATCAATATCCTCAACATCTTCAACATATTCTGAGTGCATAGATTCAAATGGTTGGAAATTTGAACTAGGTTCACTTCCCATCTCAATACCCATAATATAATTATCTTCTTCTTGGGATTCTATTTCAGATTCTTGAGATTTTAAGTTTGAAAATTCTTCTTCACTTTGCTGACCATTTTGCATCATAACAATTGCAATATGTCTAATTGAATCAATAGCGGTAATTTTACCTATTCCTTTTCCAATAACCATAACAGTTTCACCTACTTGGAAATCTCTTTGAGGTAACTCTTGAACAAATGTAGAACTTTTCTTTTTCTTCATTGATGCAAGTTCTTCCATATCTTCTGTATAAGTTTCTTCATCTTGTATTTCTTCTTGTGAAGCTAATCGTAATTCTGGGAAATCAAATTTTGATTGACCTCCATCATTGAAAATAACAGTAGCAATCTTCTGTGCTGCATCAATAGCAGTAATTTTACCTACGCCATATTCAGCAGTTTCTACTTGATCGCCTACATTAAAAAGTCTTTCAGGAGTTTCTTGAACAAAAGTAGAAATTCCCTTACCACCTTTTGCTTTTTTCGATTCAGTCATCATTTCCTGATTCATTTCATAATCAGAATCTTCCATTTCTTCATCTGTATAAAATTCAGAATCATCATCGTCTGAATAAGATCCTTCTACATAGTATTCAGATAAAGACTTAATTGCATTTGTTTTATCAGCATATTCAGATTTCAACTTGTTGATTTCTCTCTTTAATTCTCTTTTAATTAAAGTGATTTCTTCTGAATTTGATAGCAAAATATCATTTTGACTTTCTTCTATTTTTCTGATACCTTCTTGACAATCTTCAATTTTATTGAGAATTGTTCTTCTTTCTGCTTCAAGTTGCTTGATTTTACCTTCTTCAACACTCAAGAAATCAGACATACTTTCTGAAATATCATAATTCAAGAACTCAAGAATCATATCTCTTGCTTGTGTTCCATTCATTGAAGTATAAACAACATTCTCATTCATATAAGGATTGTTTTTTACAACAATAACAGAATCACCCAAACGAATAATACTTGCTTTGATATTATTGTGTTTCTTTGAAGATATAGTTTTAGCAAAGTCTATCTCACACAAAGTATCTATGTTTTCATAAACAAGATTGAATTTATTCAAATCATCTTGTTGATTCCATCGGAAAATACCAGCTTCAAGTAATTGCTTATTTACTTCTTCAAGTTTGATTGAACTTCCATCAAGCATCAATGATTTATTTGTTAAATCAATATGGATTGCTCTATTACCATATCTATATGTCAAAGTATCTTTGTTAATACTTACATTATCTTCATTCAAAATAGTATTCAATTTGATAAAGTTTTCATTGATTCTTGACATAGCATCAAAAGTCATTGGAGTAACTTGTTCATTGATTTTCTTGAAATAATGCCCATCAACTACAAAATAATCTGCATTTTTTTCTACTAAAACAAATGAATATACAGAATTAACAGAACATTCAGTTGAACCATTTGTAATGTTAAATTTAGAATTATTTGATTTAGACTCAAATGTTTTTAGATTATTTTGTAATTCTCTAATGATAGGTTCATAAGTATAAGTATTCATTTCAGCAATCAAACTTGAACGATTAACATCAGTTTTATTTTCCAAATATGATTGCATACTTTCCATTAAAGGCTTATAGAATTTAGCAGAACGAGAATTTTCTAAAATATTAATTGTATTTGCAATAGAAATCTCTTCCGCCATATTCTTTTGAACCTTTACAACCTGTTGTACCGCTTCATTAATCGCAGGATCAAAACAAAATGGATTCATTTGACCTATGAATTGCTCTGCAATCATATAATCAGGAGTATGAGTAAGTTTTGATTTCTCATACCACTCACTCACATATTGAATTCTTGGATTATGTTCCCAAACTCCTGTATTTTTGATTTTATCAAGAGCACGAGAAATACCCATATCATTTAATTTTGAAAGGTGTTGTTCAGTATGTAAAAATTGCTTTACAGATGAATCTCTTTTAACAAAAGAAGAAAGTCTTTCTTTTACAACTGAAGTTAATTTTTGCTCGGAAACATTCCCAGCAAATTCAAGGATGTTTTCTAATACTTCACGAACCTCTACATCCGAAGTTTGGTTCTTTAGTTTTTCAATTCTATTCTTTAAGGAAGACATTGTAATCCTTTTATTTTTATTAACCGTATGTATAGGTTTATTTACTATATATCAAAATATAAAATGTTTTTTTACATTTCATTATCATTATTTTTAGTTATATTGTCTAAATTTATCTGATTTGCTAAATTTAGTTGATTCAAAGAAGCACTATTAGCAATCTTAACATTTACTTTGTCGTCAGTAAATACTATATTTCCTTCTTCATCACGAGATATAGATTCGGAAGAAACAAATTCCGTAATCTGATTTCCTTTGAAAAATTCTGTATTTTTATCAAAAATTGGGAAATATGTTTCTAAATCAAGACTTTGCTTCATGATTATATTAGCATTTTGAGATGTTATGCTACCATAAGACCATTGAAATGTTTTTTCAAATGTCATATCTGCTGGGAAACCAATTTGAAATGGGATTCGAACATAATTCCATCTTACTGATGATGCTACAGTTGGCCAAAAGACTTCAATAAACTTTTCCCATATTTTCCAAGAATCTTCTTGGGTATCTGCTTGAATTTCTATCTCAAATGTCATTTTAATAGGTATGGAGTGCAATTTAGCACTATATGTCAAAAGTTGATCGTTTTCATCTTCTTTTACAAAATCCCCTCTGACCAAATAATTAGTTAAAGATGCTGTATTGATGGTAAGATTACTCATCTTTACCATACCCCTTGGTAAAACATCTATATTACCATCTACTTTTTTTGGCTGAATACAATCATTCCATTGAATATAGAAATCTTGTAGTGTTCTCTCATCACCAGTTAAAGAGTAATAGAAAGGAACATAATGTGTTTTTGTTTCTGTGTTGGATATTCGATATGTAAGAAATACTTTATCGTTTAATAAATTAATAACACCAGCGATTACAGTTCTAATGAAGATATTATCGTAATTAAACTTGTGATTTATTCCATCTATGGCTTGAACTGGTGTAGGAACTCCACTCATATTATAATTTTATTTTTGCATCTTTACATCAACTCTTGATTCACTTAAAAGTATATTCAATGAGTTTTCTTCATAATTAATAATAATTCTATCAACCTTGTAATAGATTTTTTTGAAGAAAATTATATCATTTATTCTTGGAAGAAAATCTGTTGCATTTATATATCCAGAAATATCTTTATCATTTGAATATGAAACCTTTCCGAAATCATCTACATGTTTCAGAATAAAAACTTCAATATCAAATTTTTTCTTTTTGTTAAACATAGTTTATACACATTTTTCTACGACAAGATTTGAAAAGTTATCTTTCATAGTCGTTGAAATTGTCCAATCAAACAATTCTGTTGGTAATGGAGCATGGTTAATAACCATAATATTCATATTATAGTCTTTCGCAATTTTTCTCAATATATGGACTATTCTTGATATATTGTTAGGATCAAGAGAACTAAAAATTTCATCTAAGAATAGAATATTCAAAGTTGGAAATTTTAATTTTAACATCTTAATAATTGCTAGAAGAACTGCAAAGTCCAACATTTTTAATTGTCCAGTTGAAAGTTCTTCTGTGCTTATGTCATAAGAAAGTTGTGTGAGTTTTGCATCAAATTGTCCATCAAATTGAACCTTAAATGGTAATTCAAGTTGCATTAAGATATTATTGATTTGCATATTCATAGGTTTGACAATATGTTCCATAACAGATTTTTTCAAACCATTATCACCAAGTATATCTTCTGCTAAACGATTGATTCCATCTTTCTTCATCAATTCTTTTCTTTGCTCATACAACTCATCTAACTTAACTATATTCTGTTCTATAATTCTTTTAATACCTTCTGTCTGTTGATTGATTTTAACAGATTCAGCTTCTTTAATCATAGAAGTTATAGTTCTTGATTTAGATTCTATATCAAGTAATCTAGTTTCACATTCCTTTAATGCCGTCCTTGCTTTAAGCATCCGTTCTTCAAGTTGATTAGATTTATCTTGAATTTCTTGTAATTGTATTTTACAAGTTTCTTCTTCGCTCAAGATTTCTTCAAACTTATGCTTATGTTCATCAGATGTTAATTCTGAACCGCAAGTCGGACATTTATCAGATTCATAAAGTCTTTTTTGCTTATTTATATTATCAAGATTTGAACGGATTTCTTGTTTGCTTTTTATAATTTTTCGTTCAAATTCTTCTAACTTTTGTTTTGCTTCAGTAGCTTTATCTCTTTTTTCTATTAAGGGATTCTTTTTACTTAATAGTTCATTATATTTCTGTTCAAGAGCAAGTATTTTTTCACTATTGTCTTCTTGAACTTTATTTTCAACTGATGTCAATTCTTCTTTGGCTTTATTGATACTATCTTCAACAAAACGAATATTATCTTCGTATTTAGATAATGTATTCTTTGTTTCGTTAATTTCCTGACGAAGAAGTTTAATCATTTTATTTATGGCTTCAAGACCAAATATTTTATCAACAATTTCTTTTTTGTCACTTGGACTCATTTTCAGAAATGATTTGAAATCATTGATTGATAAACTAACTGAATTGTTAAATATATTTTGAGGAATACCTATTAAATTATCTTCAAGATATTCTTGAACATTTTTAACACCAGCTTGTTTATATTCATTACCAGCAACTTTTAATGTAAAACTATTTGGTAAAAAATTTCTCTGAACATCAATAGTACCCAATCGTGTTTCAAATTGAATACTAACCTCTCCAGATTTATTTATGCGATTAACACATTTAGCAATTGTTTTACCTTGAACTTTACCATATAAGCCAAGTTTTAACACTTGGCTTATAGTTGATTTTCCTGTACCATTCTCACCACAAATTTGATATAATCCAGGATTATTGGCATCAAATGTTATTGTTTGCCATCTGTTACCATAAGAATTAATGTTTCTAAATTTTACTTGAGTGAGTTGCATAGTGAACCATATTAAAATAGTGTAATTTTCTTAAAGTCAAAACCTAATCCAAATTCAGCTTGATGTCCAAGTATAATTCCTGGTTGAGAATTTTGAGCAAATTCAGCAATTGAATAAGTATCGGCAGAACAAACAGATGGTAAAGTCATACTCAAGAAATTTGTTCCTTCTTTACATTCAAGATGATGAAAATGTCCTTTAAGAACAAGATGATAATACTTTTTACCATCTCCGAATAAATTGACAAGTTCTTCACCTTTTTTCTTGCCTAAATTAGCATCGCCATGATGAGATATAATACAAATATCTTCTCTAGTTTGGTTAATTATACCTTCTTTTGCTAATATTACCTTGATTTTATTTTTCCATTCTCTTTCTAAAATCCTATAAACGATTTTAGCAGATGTTCTATTTTTATCATCATGCCTTTGAGAACCTATTCTATCGTGATTCCCTTCAAGACCAAGTAGTTCAATTGATTTGAAATTAGTATTTTCTAAAATAGTTGAAAATAACATATAAAATAAATCAATAGTATAGAAAATCTGATCATCTTGGAATAAATCCATATATCTATGAATTCCATGATGTAACCCATCTTCTTGGATTGATTCTACTAAATCTCCACCACAAAGAATTGTCAAATGTTCATATTTATTTGCTTCTCTACAAATATGAAATGCTATTTGTTCAAACCTTTCTTTTGCTATTTCTTTACTAAATCCGCGACCATAAATTGGATTATCATAGAATTTACCTATGTGTAAATCACTCATAAAGCAATATAAACGAGTATGCTTTTCTTTTGATTGTGATTCTGAATTATCTATTGATGAAAATTTTAATGTTTGCGTAGTGCGAGGACGATTTTCATCATAATACTTATTTAATAAGTTTTCAATCCAATTCTGTTGATCTTGAATATTTTGAAGATCTTTTTGAGTATCTTTAAGTCTTTTTTCAAAATATTCAGATTTCTTTTCAACCATCTTTTTCATACCAGCCGATTCTTTTGCCTTTAGAGCGAATTCAGCAAGTTGTTCTTCGGTATGACTTTCAATGATGTGTAGAGGGAATAATTTATCTTTTGTTATATTAAAACAACGAAGAATTTTTTTCAGTTCTGCGAAAGTAAGATATGGGAAATCTTGACTAATTGTATTCTGCGTTACATATGGATATTTTCTATAAATTTCTTCCATTTGAGATGGAGAAAGACTACCTCTAAATGGAGGCATATCTCTTACTAAAATATTATAGTTATATCTTATAATTTCACCATTCTCATCTCTATCAACACTCCACTTTGAACGATTATCATAATCATCATCCAAATCATTGATAGTTTTTGCATTGGATAAAAGGTTAAATATAGGTTCATCAATAGCATTATCAGAATTAAATGAACCTTGAACTAAAGATGATTCAAAATATTCAGGATTATATTCTCCACCTAACTCAAAATAAATATGGGTATATCTACGAGCAGTTCTTTGAGAAAATGGTAAATTAGATTCTACAAATCTAATATAAGAACCATCAGGGAGTATATTTTTCAAGATGACTAATAATTGTCCTATCTTATAAGAAATCCTTTTTTCAGGATCATTCTTGATATTAGAAGATAAAAGGGTAATCTCATTAACTATTGATTCAATTTGACTTGTATCATATTGATTTAATGAGAAATCTTGATAACTACATTCCGAAAGAGATTTGTTGTAACGATTCCATTCGTTGTCTGAAATTCTTCCTTTTGAATAAGCGGCTTCTATTTTAGCTTGCATATCGATCCACCACTCTTGAGTGAGACCATAATGCTGAATGGCTTGATTTATTGTTAAACCATTATCAATGGAATAATTAATAATATCAAGAACTCTTTGGAAAAGGCGTAAATCTAGCATAGGATTGAATATTTTTTATATGAAGATTATTCATCTTCATTAATGGTTTGAAATAGTAAATGAATTTTAGATTCTATTTTACTTTTTGTTTCTTCATCATATTCAAGAGAACAAATAAGTTCTTTTGATAATGTAAGAATATCAAATTTTGGAGTTGCTTCATCAAAAAATTCTATATCAAAAGACTCATCTATATTAAATATGTCTTCTTCTTCAATTTCTTGAATTTCAATAGAACGCTGAGTGTTCAATGTTTGAACAAATCCTGATATGTCTAATTCTTCAAGCCACTTTCTTGTGACTTTCAAATCTACAAATTTATTTTGGAATATCCTTAAAATTTCAGTTTTTGGTAGTTCTAATATTGATTCAAAATTGGCTGACAAAAATTCAGGTGAGTAATTATTTTCAAAAAATGTTTCTTCTTTTGAATTTAAGTCCAATAAATACACACCCTTTTTATTTCCCATATCACTTCTCGTCATTTGATATGGACATCCAATTAGAGTTATAAAATCATTTACTTTTTGTCTATAATGGATATGTCCACCATAAACTCTTTTATGCCTTCTATATGAATCTGCATCGTTTCCATGTTCTACTTTGGCTTTACTATTAAAACGAGCTTCTCGTATGTCCGTATGCACAAAAAGAACATCGGAAGATGTAGATTCTAAAAATTCCTTTTCATCATCAGAGTTCATACCCCATGGCAAGAATAAAAGATTTTTATCTTTTGTTTTTACCATACTTGGTTCATTAAATACATAGATATTAGGTATTCCAGATAAACATTTAAGGGAGTGGACTTTTGCCGAATCTTTTGTCCAGCAATCGTGATTTCCAGTCATTACATAGACACCTGTATCTTGAAATATTTCAGATAATTTCGTGAAAATTTCAATACAAGTATTCATGACAAGAATATTAATGGATTGTCTTGAATCAAATATATCACCCAAAATAAAACAAGCGTCTCCATCTTTTTTATTTTGTTTGATAAGAGGAAAGAAGTAATTATAAAAGTAATCTCGTTGGATATTCAACCATTCAGGAGAATTTGCTCTTACTCCAAAATGAAGATCTGAAATCATAAATATTCTTTGAATATTTTGATTATTAGAATTGGTCACAGAATTACCTTTGAGGAATAAATGAATTAACGGATGGCAACATTAGTTATAAAGTCAACACAACATCTATAAACTGATTCTAAACGAGAATCTCCACCAAATTGACATAATATAGTGGGTTCAATCGTATTATCTTCTTTTTGATTTAATTCAGCAATAAAACAAGTGCTACCTTTAATGACTAATTGTACTTTTTCTATTTTTTCTATTTCGTCAACTACAAGCATCAATTGATTCCAATCTCTTTCAGGACACCATAACTCCGTTAATGGAACACCTTCAAATGACAAGAAACAAACCCCATTGACATCTTTTGTAGGTATGTTAATAAATTTAGACAAACGATAATTTGAACGCTCTGCAACATGTTCAATTGGTTTTAAATAAATATCATCTCTATACATAAAATTTATATCAGTTTGTTTTTATTATCTTTGAGTATTTGTTGAAAATCTTTATTATCAACATAATCTATATGCAATATAGCATAATTATTTGATTCAAGATTCTCTTTGTAAAAATAATCATCTATATCTTTATAACTATCAAAAACAATGTTCTTATTGTTTTTTTGCAAAATAGTTATATCACTAATATCGCAATTTATTTTCAAAATAACAAATTTCATTGAAAATTTATTCTTCTGATTCTATTTCACCATTATCAATTTGCCCGCTTTCTTCATCATCTTCATTTTCTATGATTTGTTCATTTTCCTGATTATTGTTTTCAAATTCAGCTTCTATAATTTCTTCTAAATCTTCAAATTCTTCTTCATCTTCTATATCAATATCTTCTACACTTTGAAAATCATAAATTCCTTTATCTATGCATTCACGAGTAAAATCATACTCAATTTGTGCTTCAGTTGGTTGATGCCAACTTGTATTTGTTATAATAGCCATAGCTGCACTAATAGGAACTTCTAAATTCACATTTTCATAATTACTAATTGTGGATATCTTTTCAAACAAATCAACCAAAAAGTTTTCAGCAGATGATTTTAGAGTAGCTGAATACTTTGTCTTTAGAATAACATCTCTTTCTTTTAATTTCATATCTTTATCTGTTAAAATCTTTGTTGTCTTAATTTTTTGTATATTTGATTCAATTTTTAAGTTATTTTTGGATTTATTTTCCTTTTTTGAGTTGTTATTCTTATTTTCTTTCATAATTGTAAGGATTTTGTTTAACTTTTTGTATATATCGTTTTAATTTGATTCATCTGAAAAAAACAAAAAAACACTTTTAATATTGAATATATACATAAAAAAACAAGGAATTATATGGCAAACAAAGTTGTAAAAACTTTTGAAGAATTTATATCATTTGAAATTGAAAATTCAGAAGTTCACATTCATGTAGAACCTAAAGGTTCAGAAGAAACAGATAAACCTGAAATTGAAAGTGGTGATGAAGTTATGGTAAATATGCCACCTATGAATCTTTCAAGTGTAGATTCTACTGAATATGACAATGAAATGGATTCTGAAATTGATGAAACTCCAGAATCTGATAAAGATGAAGATGAAGAATAAATAAAAGCCCTTAAATAAGGGCTTTCTTTTTACTCAAATGATTCTATAATTTGTTCTTTTGTCCTTAGACCAGTTATTCTATTAATCATTTCTCCATTCTTGAACATTATCATAGTAGGTACACTTCTTATACCATATTCCATCGCTAAACCTTGATTAGAATCTACATCCACTTTTATTACCTTAATAGGTGTGGTAGATGATATTTCATCTAAAATTGGATTTAGTGCTTTACAAGGTCCACACCAACTTGCACTAAAATCAACAATCACTCTCTCAAGAGATTTAAAAGATTCAATATTAAAATTATCTTCCATAATTATTACTTGTTGTTATTTTTTTGAATAATTTTTTCTCTAATGATTCTATTAAAGGAAAATCCCAGCATTCATTGAGATATTCATCTATTTCTGAAGTGTAATTAAACCACTCACCTCTTATATGGAAATTTACAAACTTTTCATGTAATTTCCTTTCAATTTTTCTATCTCCCCAAACTGCTCCAAGTATTTTAAGATTATTAGGAGTACCTATTTGTAAATTATCTAATCTACGCTTTAAACCTTTAAGTGTGGTATATCCTATTTTAACAGCATTTGATTGAACATCTAAAATGAAATAGACAATATCTTCATTCATTATTTGTTGTTTTTATCTATATATCATCTCAGCCATATATCTTAAAAATTTTCATCAATAATTTTTAACTAACTTTCTTTCCATAAAATTCTTCTTTTGAATCATACATAGAAGATGAATCAAATTCTCCTTTCAAAATTTGATTGCATCTTTTTTGAAACAACTCAATGTGATCCCCCCAACGAGATTCAAAAAGATGGTATATTTTATTATCGTATAGTGTCCCTATCCCATAATACCCATAATTAGATAGTCTCCAAACACCATCTTTTTTAGGTATTCCATCAAACTTTGTAGGATAAAAACATTTATATCTTTTACCTCTTTCTTCGGCAATATAACTCACTTCTTCTGCTACATCAGAACGCATAGTTGGGAAAAATGAAGGTTTACCTAAAAGTTCATAGCATTTTTTAGAAATAACAAAAAAGCATGGTGCAACAAATACATGAGTATATGGAAATATATGGTTTGAAACTTGTGATGCTCCTATAAATGATTCATTTTGGATAGCATAATTAATTGAGTAATCAACTACTTCCTTATTTAAAGGCACACAATCTACATCAAAAAACACATAAACATCGGAATCAGTATTTCTAATAATACTCGTCATCCATGTTCCATGATCAATGTTCATATTCATATATTGAACATCTATTTCAAAATGGTTCATTACTGATTGATGTGATTCTAAAATTCTTAAATCTACATTATCCCAATGAAGTGTATGATAACCAATATTCATAAATTTATCCTACTGAATCCCAAAGTGATTTCCAATCAATAAATGGGTCTAATTGTCTTTCATAACCCATATGAAGAGCTACTGATGGAATGGGCGTAAAAAGTTTAACCTCCCATCTCCATATATGATTTATGGTTGTTCCTTCTTGTATTTCGTTCTTTTCGCCCCATTCAGTCATATATTCAGTAGCTACTGTATAAAAACGACTCCAAAACTTTCTTACTATTTCAGGATTACACATAAAAGTAAATGTAGAATATTTATTTGTTCTCCAATGTCTATTCTTACCTAAAACTACTCTACATTCGTCTATAAATAGAGGTAAATAGTTATCTGGATCATCATAAGGGTGTATAGCAACTTCAGTTCCTAAATTCCTTTTGAATAGTCTATATGCGTTTACCATTTCTTCTATTGCTGTTGGGTAATGCAGATAGTCATCTTCAACAAAATATACTAAATCTGCACTTGAACCACGACCTGCATCAAATTGAGCTAATCCAGAAGCATTCCATCCTCGTTGTTCTAATGGATGAAACTCAACTTCATGTTTTGATTTTGAAAAGACAGCAAAAACTCTATCTATCATATCTTGTGATGAGTGGTCATCAAACCATATAAATTTTATTTTACCATCATAGTTGTCCGCACTTTGAACAAGAGACTTGACACATTTTTCAATGAGTGTTGTTTTATCTGCACCACAATAACGAGGAGTTGGATTCGGATGTATATCTATAAAACTATGTGTTCTCAAAATTATGTCAATGGATGGACTTGTAATAACTTCTTTACCCATCTTTCGATATACTCTATTTTCTGAAAACAAAGGATTTGCATAGTAATCTTGAACTATGGCGTTTTTATTGAAATTTAAGAATATATTTTCACTTTCATCTTTTATTCTTAATGGATTGAATTCTAAAATTCTTACATCAAATTTATCATGGTTGAAATCTAAAACTACATTTTCTTCAATACCGCCAACATTAAAATATAGATAGTCTATTCTCTCTAAATTTAGTTCCGATAGCAAGTTATTTATAGTAATTGCTTCTATCTCTGAACATTGAATAGAACTTTCTGAAAATCCTTTTGCTAACAAAAAATCTTTATGTATTGAAGAATTATTGAAATTTGGAGAATCTTCATATGAATAATAGAAATTAGTATATTTTATAGTTTCATCTGCTATTATGGCTTTATTGACAATGTGTGCAGTAGGAAAACTACTTTGTAAGTATGGAATAAATGAAGGAATTGGTTCAATAAAATAAAGATTTGCTTCTTTTTCAAAAGTCAAAATTTCTGATAGTTTATCAGTTTCTAATCCTAATCCTATACATACAATATTCATGTAATCCTCTCTTTGATTATTTGCAAACAAGCCAAGTTTGATCAACAAATCTATCTATAAACTTACTTTTTATAGGTATGACTTTATTTTTTATGAAATATTCATCTACTGCTTTTTTTGTATCAGGCCAAACATAATCATCACCAGCAATATACCCACCGCTTTTCACTTTTGGAAACCAATGTTGTATATCCTCTTTGACACTTTTGTAATCATGAGAACCATCTATGAAAACAAAATCTAAAGATTCATCTTGAAACAATTTAGAAGCATCCACAGATAGTGATTTTATAGGGTTTATTATATGTTTAACAGATTTAATATTATGTAAAAATTCATTGTATAAACCATTTTCTACAAAACATAAAGGTTCAAAAGCGCCGTTTTTTTTATCTCTATGCTCTTCGGAACCAAGCCAAGTATCAACACAATGAAATGTTACATTCTTATTATTATTTATAATTTCTACTGCCATATAAGTAGAACTTCTGCCTTTCCAAGAACCTACTTCTAAAAAATTATATTTAACTTGATTATTACAAGACATAACCATTTGTGTGAAGAGTTTTTCTTGTAAAAACCAACCTTGTATATTGAAATAGAAATGTTCCATCATTTCTTTTCAGCTAACTTTGTAAGTTCTTCTCTAATCTCTTGGAAAGGTACATCCCATTCTCCATATTTAGTTTGTCTAAATAAACGAACAGAATCATACCAACGAGATGTATTTCCTGGGACAGCCCATGTATAATAAGGCATAATCGGTGTTACAATCCAAGTTGGAATACCCATAGATGCAGAAAGGTGAGCAACTGATGTACAAGATGTAATAATCAAATCACAACCAGCTATAATAGATGCAGTATCTTCCCATGTTTTCATTTGCTCACGCATATCTCCAAAAGGAAGACCATCTACACAATTTTCATCTCTTTGTAGAGAGAAAAATGTCGTGTTAGGTATATCACTTAAACCAATCATTAATTCTGGGTCAAATCTTCTATGTTGTTCATCTTCAAAATCAGGACTACCACTCCATCTTATTCCTACTTTCAAACTATTTGGTTTTGCAAACAGTTTTCTTTTTTCAATAGGAGTTATAAATGGAGAACCATCTAAATCTTCATATTCCATATTTAATAAAAAAGGAGCAGACATAGCTGGAACCCAATAATCATAATGAGCACCCATAACTATCTCATTATCAACGCAAATATAACCATGTCTGGAAAAAAGAGCTTTTATCTCTGGCGCACAAGAAACTAAAACTCTTGCTCCCATTTCTTTGAATTTTTGAGCAAATCTAAAGTTTAAAATTTGATCTCCGTAGCCACCCTCACATCTAAAAAGAAGAGTTTTTCCTTCTAATGATTCATCTTTCCAAATTTTTCCAGGTAATGCTGGAAGCCCAAAAACATTAATATATCTACCATAATTAAAATGTTCAAAGGCTTTTTTCATATTGCCTTTACGCATTTCATGCCATCCGAGATTAAAAAGAACTCGTAAGTCATTTTGGTCTAACTCTCTTAAAATCTCTTCACTTTTTTCAGGTCTTCCATTGATTGATTGTTCTAATGCCAAATCTAATGGATGTATTTCCATAGTTTTCATAGTTTTTATAGTTTCCATAGTTTTGATGAAAGTTATATCTAATATAAACAATATTTTTATATTTATAGAATAAATGTAAAAAAAGTTCATCAATATTTAGTTTTACCTATGAAAAAGTTACCACCTACTGAAATATCTTCCCAATAATCATAATTACCAATTTGAACTGGAGAAGACCTTGTTATTATGCTATTATCCCCTAATATTCCACCATTATTTTGTCCCCATGACCAAAGAGTACCATTATTTTTTATCGCAAACATTGTTTGAGAAGCGGTAATGCTATTAGAGATTTTATCCCATTGTGTCCAGTAACCTATTTGAATAGGTGAGGAAAAATCTGTACTTGAATTAAATTCTGTAAAATAACCTAACTGACCAGAAGTAGTTGAACCTGCTGTATAAACATAACCAGGAATATCCATAAAAACAGTATGCGTTTGACCTACTGCAACAGAAAGCCAATCTATTCTTGTTCCAATTTGAACTGGAGATGAAATAGTAGTATTAGTTCCTATACCAAGTTGTCCACTCGTATTTAATCCCCAAGCCCACAAAGTTCCATCTCTCTTTATTGCTAATGTTGATTGTCCAGATGAATTTTCTCCAGTATAAACTTTTAACCAATTTGTTAAAGTTCCTACTTGAACTGGGGAAGAATGTTGAGTAGTATTGCTCGTTCCTAAATTACCAGAAGAATTTGCTCCCCAACCCCATAAAGTTCCATTTGTTTTTACAGCAATAGAATAATTACCACCTGCTGCTATATTTAACCAATCTCTTAGAGTTCCTACTTGAACTGGAGATGAAAGAGGTGCATTTGTTGCTCTATTTTGACCAAGTTGACCATTGCTATTACTACCCCAAGACCATAAAGTACCATCAGTTTTTACAGCAAGTGTATGATTTTCTCCTGCAAAGACTTTTGACCAATCATTTAAAGTCCCAAGTTGAACAGGTGATGAACGATGAGAAGTAGTTGGTAAATTATGACCTAATTGACCATTGATATTACTACCCCAAGTCCATAAAGTACCATCAGTTTTTAAAGATACCATATGGTCAATACCTGCTGATATTTGTGACCAATTTGAAAGAGTTCCAATTTGAACTGGGGAAGACCTATTAGTTGTAGTATTATCACCCAATTCTCCATAATTATTTTGAACGCCCCAAGCCCAAAGTGTTCCATCTGTTTTAATTGAAACTGAAAAACTATCACCAGATGCTACTTTAGACCAATTTGAAAGAGTTCCAATTTGAACTGGAGACGATTGAGTTGTGAGATTTCCATTTCCTAATTGACCACTACTATTTACACCCCATCCCCATAATGTTCCATTAGTTGCAATAGCCATAGAAAATGATTGACCAGCTGAAATTTCTTTGTAAAGATTATTCGTATTTACAAAACTTGGATTGGAAGTTGAAACAAAAATACCTAATGGTGTACCATTATTTATTCTATTTGAACCCCAAGCCCATAAAGTTTTATCGCTTTTAATAGCAATCGTAGTTTGCGCTCCAATAGCAACCTTTGACCAATTTGTATCAGTACCTACTTGAACTGGAGAAATAAAATAGTTCACACTACTAAACCCCATAAGATTAAAAAGATTATATCCCCACGACCAAAGTGTTCCATCTGTTTTTATTGCCATCGTAGCAGAAACCCCACTTGAAACTTGCGACCAGTTTGAAAGAGTTCCAATTTGTACTGGAGATGATTTTGATGAAAAACTTGAATCTCCTATCTGAGTACCGCTATTTGAACCCCAACCCCAAAGTGTTCCATTTGTTTTTATTGCCATCGTGTGACTTGTACCAGCTGAAACTTGTGACCAATTACTTTCAACACCAACTTGAACTGGAGATGACCTTGTGATAGTGGTGTTATTTCCTAATTGACCTGAATTATTTAGACCCCAACCCCAAAGAGTTCCGTCATTTTTTATAGCCATCACAAAACTCATACCAGCTGAAACTTTTGACCAATTAGTATGTGTTCCTATTTGAACTGGTGAACCTTTATTTATACTTGTTGAATCTCCAATTTCTCCATTACCATTATATCCCCATCCCCAAAGTGTTCCATTAGTTTTAATTCCATGAGCAGTATAAACTCCAGCTGAAAAACTATCCCAATTGGTTGCATTTGTTACTTGTATAGGTGATGACTTTCCATACACCATACCTAATGATGTACTATATAATTTTCCACTTGTATTTCTTGCAAAAGAAGAATTTGCAGTCATATCAACACCTGACCAATTAGATTGATTGCCTATTTGAACTGGAGATGATTTATTTACAGAAGAGCCGTCTCCTAAATTAAAATTATTGTAACCCCAAGACCATATTGTTCCATTATTTTTTATTGCTATTGTAGAACTTGCAACTGTTACAACATCTGACCAGTTTGTATTTTTTCCTATCTGTAAAGGAAAATTAAAATTAGTTAAATCAAGAGCACCACGAGATGCAAAACTATTACTACCTGAATAATATAACAATCCGTCTGCTCCTCTAACATAAAGATGAAGATTATTAACAGATAAACTGCCATCTAAATTTATATCAGATGCAGTTTGAGTAGGTGAGTTGAATATTTTATCAGTAACTCCTAATCCAAATTTACCATATTCATCAGCACCCCAAACCCAAAGAGTATTATCAGTTTTAAAGGCAAAAATGCTATTACTATTCACATAAACTTTTGACCAATTCGAGAGCGTTCCTATTTGAACAGGAGATGAGTATTTTGCCATTCTACCATTCAGAGGTACACCGCCAGCTGTGTATATGGTATTAGAACGAAATACCATAGATGCAGATGTAGAAACTTTTAATTCTGACCATCCATATTCAGAACTTATTTGAGTAGGAGCACTTCTATATAAATTAGTACCGAAAGTTCCATCTCCAGAAAGACCTAAATTTTGGTCATATCCCCAACCCCAAAGTGTTCCATTTGTTTTTAAGGCAAATGATGATGTAGATGCAACTTCAACTTTAGACCAATCATTATCACTCCCTACTTGTATTGGAGATACAAGTTGGGCAAACCAATTAGGATTACCAGCTCCATAAAATTGATTATACCCCCAACCCCAAAGTGTTCCATTTGTTGTAACAGCCATCGTATAAAGAGCATTCGTAGAAACATGAGACCAATTTACATTAGTTCCTATTTGAACTGAAGAATGCGCATAAGATGTATTACCAGTTCCTAATTGATAATTTTGATTATACCCCCAACCCCAAAGCGTTCCATCTGTTTTGATAGCCATAGTGTGTGAAGGTCCATTTGCAGCTTTAGACCAATTTACATTAGTTCCTATTTGAACTGGGGATGAACGAGTAGTAAATGAATTATCACCATACGAACCATTTTGACTATATCCCCATGCCCAAAGTGTTCCATCAGTTTTTATTGCAAATGTATTATAGTCAGTATAAAGTTGTTTAGTTGGATATATTTTATCCCAATCCGTTAAAGTTCCTATTTGAACTGGTGAAGAATATTGAGTAGTATTGCTTGTTCCTAATTGACCATTAGTATTATTACCCCAACTCCAAAGTGTTCCATCTGTTTTAGTAGCAATAGAATAAAAAGCCCCAGCTTCAACTGAATCCCAATCTGTCAAAGTTCCTACTTGAACTGGAGAAAAATATGTTGTTGTATTGCTCGTTCCCAATTGACCATTAGTATTATTACCCCAACTCCAAAGTGTTCCATCTGTTTTTACAGCAATACCATGAGTTTCACTAACACTAAATTGGTTTGACCATCCAGATTCAGGTGCTAAAATATTTCTTGAATAAGAATCATTACCATCACCCATTATACCTAATGATGTATTTCCCCAACCCCATATAGTCCCTGATGATTTTACAGCAATAGAAAATCCTTGACCTGCTGCAATATCAGTCCAATCATCTGAACCGATTTGTGTTAAAACAGAATAACTATTGTTGTTGTTTAACCCTAACTGACCGTTATCGTTTGAACCAACTGACCACAATTTATTAGTTGTTGATAAAAACAACGAATGACTATCATAAGAAGATGCTTTTGACCAAATACTTAATGTTCCTACTTGAACTGGAGATGTATAACTATTATAGTTGCCTGGCTGACCTAAATAATAGTTAATATTATATCCCCATGACCATAAGGTATTATTAGTTTTTATAGCAAAAGTGCCATAAGTACCTGCATGAAATATTTTTGACCAATTAGTTTGAGTTCCTACTTGAACAGGAGAATTTTGTTGAGACGAAGTTCCATCTCCAATTTGATTATAATTATTTTGACCCCATCCCCAAAGTGTTCCATCGGTTTTTATTGCATGATTTGTAATATTAATACTTGAATATACTTTAGACCAATTAGAAAGTGTTCCTATTTGAACTGGAGAACTTCTGTTCCCGTTTTCATTTATTCCTAATTGAGCACCCGTATTATATCCCCAACCCCATAGTGTTCCATCAGTTTTAATAGCTAATTCATATCCACCCTGACCATTTGCATATTCAACCCATCCTCCTATAGTTTGTGCATAACCTACTCCGAATAGATTATTTGCTACATTTCCTATTTGACCATTAGTATTTAATCCCCAACCCCAAAGAGTTCCATCGGTTTTGATAGCCATAGTTGTTAAATCAACTGAAGCATTTGACCAATTAGTTTGAGTTCCTATTTGAACTGGAGAATTTTGTAATGTATATGTTGAATTACCAATAGCTCCAAATTGATTATCACCCCATCCCCAAAGTGTACCATCCGTTTTTATTGCAATAGTTGTTTTATTTTTTGTAAAAACTTTAGACCAATTTGTGAGCGTTCCTATTTGTATAGGTGATGATTTAGTTAAACTTTTGCCAAGAATTAGTGGAGAATTGTTAGCACCAGTTATTGATAACTGATTTAAATTATTAATATTAATAGTATGAGAACTTCCAGTAAAAACTTCATTATAATTATTTTTTGAATCTATCTGTACTGGAGAAGAACGATTGATGCTATTTCTTAATCCCAATTGACCTAATTCATTATAACCCCACCCCCATAAAGAATTATCTGTTTTTATAGCCATAGTGTATAGATGACCATTTGAAACTTTAGACCAATTAGCATCTGTTCCTACTTGAACTGGAGATGAATAATTTGTTTGATTATTTTGTCCCAATCCTCCGTATGTATTGTATCCCCATGCCCAAAGTGTTCCATCAGTTTTTATTGCAAACATTTGATAAAATGCTTTAGTCTTTGCTAAACTTGACCAATAAGTTTGGGTTCCTATTTGAACTGGAGAGTCATAAGAAGTATTTGAATTATTTCCTAAAATTCCGTATTGATTTTCACCCCATGACCAAAGTGTACCATCATTTTTTAATGCAAATCCACCATATATATGAGCTATAACTTTTGACCAATTAGTTTGAGTTCCTATTTGAACTGGAGAAGATTTATCAGAAGTCCAACCCAAGAAACTATTTGAGCCACTAAATGTATAAATTAAACCACTTCCAACTGGACTTAAAAGAGCCGCATTTCTGACTCCATTAATTGATATAGTTGTCCAATAATTCTGATTTCCTATTTGAACTGGAGAAGACCTTGATATTGAATCAGGACCTCTGCCAAAATAAGAACCTGAATTACCCCATCCCCAAAGTGTTCCATCGGTTTTTATAGCCATACTATATGAATTACCAGCAGAAGCAGAAGACCAAACATTACCATTTAATAAACCTACTTGAATAGGCGAAGACCTATCAATACTCGAATAAAGATTACCTATACCCATCTGTCCACTTGTATCTATTCCTGTTGAAAAAATAGCATTCGATGTATCTTTGAGTAATGATATACTATTCCCAGCTACTACATCAGACCAATTAGTTTGAGTTCCTATTTGAGTAGGTAAAGATGCCCATCCATATGGAATATTTGATGTCAGTTGATTGTTATAATTATTACCCCATCCCCATAGAGTTCCATCAGTTTTTATCCCTAATGAATGAGTAATTCCTACATCTATTTTTGACCAATTAGTTTGAGTTCCTATTTGAGTAGGAGAAATTCTTTGGTTAACATCTCCTAATCCCAGTTGATAATTATTATTAGAACCCCATCCCCAAATACTACCATCAGTTTTAATTCCGATTGTATTTTGGTCATTTTGAAATACCTTTGACCAATTTGTTTCAGAACCAAGTTGTTTAGGTGAACTCATATAATAATCAGGACTACCCCATGAGTATCCTGAACCAGGATAAAGAGTTGAACCCCAAACCCAAATCGTTCCATCGGTTTTGATACCAAATGTATGAGGATGCCCAGAGATATCTGATGCTGATACATAACTCCAATTTGTTTGAGTTCCCACTTGAACAGGAGATGATGTATTAGAATATGAATTATTACCCAAATTAGCAACACCATTATATCCCCAGCCCCATAAAGTTCCATCGGTTTTGATGGCCATAGTGTATGAACCTCCAGCTGAGACTTGCGACCAATTAGAAAGAGTTCCTATTTGAACTGGAGAACTATTGTAAGAATTTGTTGTGCCATCTCCTAATTGTCCACTATCCCCTCGTCCCCAACCCCATAAAGTTCCATCAGTTTTAATAGCCATAGTATGTTCTAAACCATCAGAAACCTTTGACCAATTAGAAAGAGTTCCTATTTGAACAGGAGAAGATACATTTGTAAATATAGCTCCATTACCTACTCCACCATAAAAACTTGACCCCCAACCCCAGAGTGTTCCACTACTTCTTACAACATGAGCTGTATATGTATTAGAAATACTCAATTCAGACACATCATTCAATGGAAATACATAAGCAGTTGAAGCATTATTTCCTAATTGACCTTCACCACCTTTACCCCAAGCCCATAAACTATTATCTGTTTTTATTGCCAATGTATGATAATCGGAAGAATAGACTTTTGACCAATTAGTATCAGTTCCAACTTGAACTGGTGAACTTATTTGTGTATATCTATTATTAGTTCCATGTTGTCCATAATCATTATAACCACCAACAACCCAAAGTGTTCCATTAGTTTTAGTAGCCATAGTATGATATAATCCAGTTGAAACACTTGACCAATCTCCTAATGTTCCGACTTGAACTGGAGAAGAATATTGAGTAGTATTATTTGTTCCTAAATTACCATAAGTATTTGCACCCCAACCCCATAAAGTTCCATTGGTTTTAATAGCCATAGTATAAGAAGTATAAGAAGATATAAATGACCAATCTCCCAATGTTCCTACTTGAACTGGAGATGAATAATTTGTTTGATTATTTGTTCCCAATCTTCCATTTGAATTATTACCCCATGCCCAAAGAGTTCCATCATTTCTAATAGCAAAACTTTGAATATTTCCAGCATAAACTTTTGACCAATCGGAACGAGTTCCAACTTGAACTGGAGATGATTGACTTGTGGTATTTCCATTTCCTAATTGACCATTAGCATTTACACCCCATACCCATAAAGTCCCTGTACTTTTTATGGCTATCGTATGAGAAGCACCAGATGAAACCTTATCCCAATTTGTTGATATGTCTTCAATTTTCACAGCCGAATATGGAGATTGTCCATCTCCAAGTTGTCCAGAACCATTAAATCCCCAACCCCAAAGTGAGCCATTTGTTTTAATTCCAAGTGTATGCAATTCTCCAAGACTTAAATGATCCCAATCTGTTAAAGTTCCTAATTGAACTGGAGAAGAATATTGAGTAATATTGCTTGTTCCTAATTGACCGTTGCTATTATTACCCCATACCCAAAGTGAGCCATCTGTTTTTATAGAAGCACTTGATAATCTATTTGCATATATTTTTAACCAATTAGAAAGAGTTCCAATTTGAACTGGAGACGATTGATTTGTGGTATTTCCATATCCTAATTGACCATTAGTATTTACACCCCAACCCCAAAGTGTGCCTGTGGTTTTTATAGCCATCGTATGAGAATAACCATTATCTCCTGTTGACCAATTTTGGTCTTCATTTATATTTATAAATGAAAAATTTGATTCTGAATTACCTAATTGCCCCAAATCATTTGCACCCCAACCCCAAAGTGTACCATCAGTCTTCGTAGCGACACTATATGTATTTCCTGATGCAGCACTATACCAATTATTTAAAATTCCTATTTGCATAGGAGAACTATATGTTGTTGTGTTATTAAGACCCAATTCACCTTGAGCATTTCCACCCCAACTCCAAAGTGTTCCATCTGTTTTTAAACCAATAGTATGTCCAACTCCTGAATATACTTTTGACCAATTAGTTAAAGAACCTATTGGAACAAAAGAATTTCTTGTAAAAGTTGTTCCATCTCCTAATCTTCCATTGGCATTTCCTCCAACTCCCCAAAGTGTTCCATCCGATTTAATATAAAATATATTATCAGAAGAACCACTTGTATAAACTATATTACCAGTTGAATCTATTTCTGATAAAAAATAAACAATAATATCACTATCAAGTGAACCGAAAGTACTATTTCCTGCACCCATAAGTCCATAATTATGGGTATATGTTGTATATGTTCTTTTATTTCTTATTGAATTATCTTTTAACATGATAAAAGTACATTTTTTTCAGTTCTATATATCTTAAATATACTCTTATTTCTAAATAGATTGTATACCATCTGGCTTTGTAGGCCATATTATATTATGTGGGTCTTCTTGATTAGTAATATCTCTTAAATCTTGTCTATAAACTTTCCACTCTAACTTTTTTTCTTCTGTTAAAGGCGAGTCTGGTAATTGTGTCCAATCACATTCATTAAGAAGCATATTTCTTCTATTTCTTATATTCCCCCAAAGAGCTTCAATTTCTGAATCTATTTCATCTTGTCTTTTTGGTCTCGCTATTTGATATTCAACGACTTCATTTTCTTCAACTACCGTATAAGAACCATCTACAATCATATTATCGAATAAATCAACTGCAACAAATCTATATGGATACCATCCAAATGTCTTTAAAGTTATATCATCCAAAACATTAAAATTTGAAATATTTCCCCAAGATGTAGGTAATTCTCTTGGGTATGATTTAATTTCATTATTTTCAACTAAAATATATTTCATTTTCTTTTTTTATTTTACATATTTTGACCACCAACAAATCCTATCCAAGTTGAACCGCCATCATTACTTGTAAAACTAAATACATCTATTTTATTAGCAGTTGATGTTATACTTGGTGCGTTTCCGCTTGGCCATATTACTGTATTAGGCCAATTAACTGCTCTTGCAGTCCCATCTGCTGTGAAAATAATAGTAAAACTAATATTATGGGTAGAACTTGGTATATTTGATATTGTTATAGTCAATATATTTGCATTTAGCAAAATATTAAATATATTACCATTATTTAAGTTCAAAGTTAAAATATTAGAAGATATTATAGCATTTGAATAAACTTCTTTGTAATTTTTGAATGTTGCTAAATCCGATATACCTAATTCTTGTGGCATATTGTTTTACTTATTTTTTGTATATATCAGATATTCTGTCCAGCTACACTACCATACCAATTCGTTCCACCATCGTAAGTAATAAAATTAAAAATATCTTTTTTTCCATTAGTTGATGTTAAAGTAGGAGCACCTACCTCCCCCCATTTAATAGAATTTGGCCAAGCGACTCCTCTTGCTGTTCCATCTGCTGTGAAAACTAAAACAAAATTACCAACAAATGCAGAGTTAGGAGGATTACTAATCGTAATTGTAAGAATATTAGCATTGAGATTAACTAAAAAAACATTCCCATCATTAAGGTTTAATGTGAGAAATCCACTTGAAATACTCGGTGAAGAATATACTTCTTTGATATTTTTAAAAGTTGGTTTGTCTATTACAGAAAGGTATTTAGGCATATCTAATAAATATTTTTATACTCCTTGTGCATAAGTTCTAAAACCTAACCAAGATGTTCCACCATCTAATGTAATGAATGTTAATATGTCTATATTCCCTAATGTTGTGCTTAAAGCAGGAGGTCCTGCATCTCCCCATTTAACAGAATTTGGCCAAATTATAAAACCACCCGACCCGACTCCATTTTCTACAATTAAAGTGAAATTTCCAACAAAACTACTTGATGGAATGTTTGATATTGTAAAAGCTGTTATATCAGATGTTTTTGAAACAACAAAAATATTTCCATTATTTAAGTTTATAGTTAATCTTTGAGCTGAAGGGGAAATTGAAGAATCTACTTCTTTGTAGTTCTTAAATGTAGCTTTATCCATCAAACCAAAATTCTGTGGCATATATTATTTGATAATTTTAAACAAAACTTTGCAATGCTCCTATTATATTAATGATGTAATTTTTATCATTCGTTGGTACAACCGCAAATGTAACAGTTACTGTATCAACTGTAGCTGCATCAATATCAACTATTACCGCTTCAAGAGTATCTTCATCCCAAACTTGAGCTATTAAATATTGAGTTCCAAGATTATGAGTAATGGTGAATACATTATTTATACCATCAGCATCAAATCTTTGTCTGTTTTGACTTGTTCCGCTACTTGATATTACAACTCCTGCCATAATATTTTTTTAATTTTATACTACTCTAAACTGACCATTAGAACTTACAACTGCCCATGTTGTATTTGCTGTTATACAAATAATTTCAATAGATGCGTATGCTGTTATAGACTCTATATATCCTCCAGTTCCTGATGTAGTTGGTTGATTTAAAAACTGTATCTGTTGACCTGCGTTTTGGGCAATCTTATATCCAAGTCCACTTTTAGATACAATTCTAAAAGAGTTCCCAACACTTGCTGTTGAAGGTAATGTGAATGTTAATTGAAGAGCACCTCCATCAGAAATATAATTTGTATTAACTGCTATTGTTGTATTAGATGTAACATTAGTCCAAGTCGTACTTCCTCCAGTTGGACCTTGAGTTCCCTGAACTCCTAATATACCTTGAACACCTTGATTACCTTGGGTTCCTTGATTACCCTGATTACCCTGATTACCCTGTGTGCCTTGAACACCTTGTGTTCCTTGATTGCCTTGATTACCCTGATTACCCTGATTACCCTGTGTCCCTTGTCTACCCTGATTACCCTGATTACCCTGTGTGCCTTGAACACCTTGTGTTCCTTGAGC
>JACCDU010049233.1_pt1 | contig 35027 bp, 34 predicted proteins | sample 7446081 | NCBI WGS metagenome assembly JACCDU01 (sample SAMN15323447, study PRJNA562643) | freshwater metagenome | isolation source: river surface water | place: USA:Blue River Watershed | collected 2017-08-17
TAAAGTACAACGCAAAAACCGAAATAAATATGCTCGTATTGAATACGAAACATCGGTTGTGGAAGATGCTAATAAAGAATTGAATAGCAAGAATTTGTATTTGATTGTTGGGGTGGTGGTTTTGGCAGGAGCTTTAGGAATTCGTTATGTGTTGGGACAACGGAAAGAGATTGCCTACAGAAAGCAATTGCAAGCGGCCGAGTTGGAGTTGTTTGATTTGATGCGTTCTTCTCAAATTGAGTTGAATAGAGCTAGGGAAGAGGAGCAGAATCGGATTTCGAGGGAATTACACGATAATGTGATGAATAAAATTTATGGCGCCCGATTACAATTAGGGATGCTCAACCCGATGACAAGTCTTGAAGCTGAAGAAAAACGATCCAAACAAATTGATAATCTTCAATTAATTGAACAGGATATTCGATCCATTGCTCATGATTTATATTCGGATGTGGTTTCTCATTTTGATTTTTCCGAATTATTGGTCAGTTGTGTGCAACAAGCTACTGCTACTACTGAATTTTATTTAGACTGTGATGAGCGTATTGATTGGGAATCTATTTCGGGCTTGGTCAAAATAACTATTTATCGAATTGTTCAAGAAGCCTTATCTAATGTGTCTAAATATGCTGAGGCTTCGCAATGTTTTGTAACGATTACTCAACTAGACGCTACCTCCTTACGTTTGACTGTTATCGATAACGGAAAAGGATTTGATATGAATCAAACTACTAAAGGAATAGGTCTAAAAAACATGAGTACTCGAGCTCGAGCGGTTAAAGCGGATTTTACTATACATAGTTCGCTAGAGCAAGGGACAAGAGTTGAATGTCAATTTGTGATTTAATTTAATAAAACGTGGTGATTGACTAATTGTCAATACTTATAATAAATCTTATATTTTTTTTATTGAGGCTATAAGGATACCCCAAATGATAAATTCGTTATCCTGAGTTACCTTGATGGGTTCAAAATCGTCATTCTCTGTAATCAACCAAATTACATTTTGTTCTATCTTGACGCGCTTAGCAGTAAATTTACCATCAACATAACATAGAGCAGTTTTATTATTTTCGGGTTCTAAACTTCTATCGATAATCAGCAAATCTCCATTATAAATACCCATGTTTTTCATCGAGTTATCCTTTACTTTTGCGTAGATTGTAGCCTCTTTGTTCTTTATTAATTCATTAACAATATCAATTTTGACCCCAAGAAAATTATCAGTAAGTCCAGGAAAGACCGCCCCTGGTATTCCATCAATAAAAGGAAGTTCCAAAGTTGTTGAATAATCAGGGGTATAGAATTCTAAGGTTGGATTACTATATAAACGTCTCAATTTTGTCATTATACAAAGATAAAAATAAAAAAAATGTTGTCAATAGGTACAAGAAAAAACCCTCTAAATCATAGGATTTAGAGGGTTTTGCTTGGGTTTTTGAAAAAACCAGCGGAGAAAGAGGGATTTGTCTGCTACAAAAGTTACCAATAAAATCAATACTTCGCAAAGCATTAAATTTAAGTGACACCTCGACTGACACCTCTTTTATAAGGTTACTATTATTCTAAATTCAAAGTAGTCAAATATAAGGATAAATATTTGAATATTAAAGTATCAAGACTAAAAATTGAACTAGTTATTTAAGTGTTTATTGGTACCTTTCTTGATTAAAATTTGTTTTTGTATTTCTTCAATTTTAACCAAAAATCAAGTGAGTTACTTGTTCATATTTTATGCCGCTATATGTACAGAACTCTTCAATCGTTAGGAACTCATTTTCGAGCTTGTTGAGGTCTTTTTTTATCTTTTGCATCAATCTAGTACTTTGACGATAACTCTTGCCTGTTATTCGTTGTATGTCCTTCGGATAGATGCATACCCTCTGATTATTCAATTTCATACTTTATCTATACCTTTGATATAGCTATGCTATACTTCTGACGTGCAGAAAATCTTTTGCAATTTAGTTATAATTTTTGATACTTATTTATTGGCTTTTTATGTTCATTTAAGACACTTGTGTCGATTTTAGACATATGGTACACTTGTGGCTTTTTCTTTAGTGAAATGCTTTGTAAACTTTGTTTTAATCATTCAAAATGTGGTTGCAACTGATGGATAGAATGAAGGAGATTTTAGATGAATGTTTAACTAAATTTTGAAGTTATGGCTAGACAGAAAGGCATAATTAAACTAAAAGGTACTATCGGAGATATTACTTTTTACAAAACGCAAGATGGACACTTGGCAAGAGAAAAAGGCGGAATTGACGCTAGTAGAATTGCAAGTGATCCTGCGTTTCAAAGAACTCGTGAGAATGGTTCCGAGTTTGGTAGAGCTGGTAAAGCAGGAAAGATTTTGAGAACGGCTTTACGTCCGCTTTTAATCAATTCTGCCGATGGTAGAATGGTTAGTCGCTTAACGCAAGCGATGGTTAAAGTTATCCAAGCGGATACAGTAAGTGAACGTGGTTTGCGTAACGTGATTGATGGTGAAGCTGAATTATTATTTGGTTTTGAATTCAATATTCGTGGTAAGCTTGGTACAACTTTGTTTGCTCCGTTTGTGGCAACTATTGACCGTGTGGCTGGTGAAATTACTGTGGATTTGGCATCATTTATTCCTGCGAATATGATTGCTGCTCCAAGTGGAACTACTCACTACAAAATCATTTCTGGTGGAGCTGAAATTGATTTTGAAGCTGAAACGTATGTGGTTGCTACTTCTGAAACGGCAATTTTGCCTTGGGATGGAACTGCTACTGCTCCAATTAACCAAGTGAATGCAGTTACTGCTAACTCAACTAAGCCATTGTTTTTGGCTTTAGGTGTTGAGTTCTATCAAGAGATTAATGGGCAAATGTATCCATTGAAAAATGGTGCTTTTAACCCATTGTCTGTAGCGAAAGTTGATAGCGGTGTGTAATGGTTATTTGGTTAACTAGAACTTATTTCCCTGAAGGAACGAATGGTAAACTCGAATGCGAAGGCAAATTGATTTGCAATACAATCGAATTGCCGTGGAAGATGAACGAAACGAAGGTTTCCTGTGTTCCGGAAGGGAAATATTTTATTAGAAAGCGATACAGTGCAAAATACAAATGGCATTTGGAATTGGTGAATGTGCCGAATAGAAAGTTTATTCTTTTTCATCCTGCTAATAATGCTCAAAAAGAATTGCACGGCTGTATTGCTCCTGTTACTAAACTTTCTGGACCTGGTTTAGGTTTGATGTCGAGAAAAGCTTTTACGAAGCTAAAAGTCTTTGTTTACAAAGCTTTGGACAATAAAGAAAGTGTTGAATTAATTATCCAATCTTAAAAATAGATTATGAAAAAAATCATTGATAGAGCAAAAGCTCCCACGCCAAAATTTTTCAAAGTGCTTCGAACTGTTGGGTTAGCATTAGCTGCCGTTGGTGGAACTATTTTAGCAGCTCCAATCGCGTTACCTGCCATTATAACTACCATTGGTGGTTATGTTGCAGTAGCCGGAGGAGTTTTGTCAGCTGCAAGTCAGCTTACTACAACTGATGACAGCAAATAACCCCACATTGATGGGAACTGCTGGAGGCACATTTTTAAGTATTGTACCTAATCTTTCCTCTGATGATATTGCCAAAACGGTTATCTTAGCTACTGTTGGAGCTGTGGTCAGTTTTACGATTTCGTTACTGCTTAAAAGCATAAATAAGAAGCACAAAAAATAAGTTTAGCCCTAGTTGTGGTGACCTTTGGGTTAAACAAAATGAAAGCCAAGTCGTAAGACCTGGCTTTTTTGATTTTAAACTTCTCCAAATTGATTGAGAACGACCTCAACCACTACAACTTCTGAATTATACCAATACAAATCGTTGTATTTTGCATAATCTAATGCTTTTGTTCTGCTATCAAAAGCTCCAAAGAAAACTCTTGATGCTTTTGACTTCCAACTATCCGTTTGAAATAATAAAAATACACTCATAGAATTGATTTTAAAGATTAAAAAATAAATTATCTATTACTGTAACGATGCACGATAACTCTACGCATATCGTTGATTAAATTGATGTTTTCGTTGAATTGTTTTTCTTTTAGTTCAAGAAGTTTTAAAGCTGCAACATGCTTCAAATGTTCTTCGTACTCTTCCATTAAAAGCTTAGATTTTGGAAAAAACTCTCTTTTGAAATCAGGAAGACGCAAAAACGAAATCACAGAGCCAACTAAATGCTGATACCAAAATTTGGATTTCCACAAGCTATAAGCAATCCAGAAAATATTTTCACTGTCAGCTTCACTATCAAAGATTACTACAAAGCTATTTGTGAATGGCTCATTTTGTGGTTTTCCGCTATTCATTCCTTTGTTTAAAACAAAAAAGTGCGGTTTGTTGTAAATTGTGTCCTTCTTGTGGGTTTTAACGATAAAATTCATCATGGCTTCGGATTTAAAAATTAGGTTTTCTTCTAATTTCCTGTTGAGTTTCTGATGAATGCAGATGTGCCTCGCTACGCTCCGCCCATTAAAATTTTTCAAAAGAAAAAAAAGAAAAAAAGAAAGCCATACGTCCAAGTGGAAGGTTTCAAAAAAGCAAGTTTTTCAGAAAAAATACTACCCGATACGTGATTGAAATCGGCAGCGTCTAATTAGAAGTAAAATATCTTTTGAAATTTTTTGGGTGGAGATTTTTTCTGAAACCCGCAGGGCTTGAACTTGCTTTTTTGAATACCTGGAACTTATCTTTGCTCTCTTTTTTTTATTTTTTATTTTGAATATTCAAATCAAATGTTCTTGTTTAATCGGATTTTATCTGAAGGAATGAGTGTTGATTTGAAAGATAGACGTCTTCGGAAAAGGTATCAAATTCTTTGGATGGATGAATAAACCAAATCATAAAATACACAAGCTATTTATCCGGCCAAAGAATTTGATACTCTTTCTTTTGGTTTTGATTTTTGAGGATGCCTGAAAGTCAGTTGGCAGTCTCAGTGTTCAGTTAGCAGAAAAATGTCTTATGAAAATGTGAAGCATCTTCAAAAAACAATGCATCATACTACCGAGTGCGATGTGGCAGTAGCGCAAGTAAGGGTATCATTTTTTATTTGCTTATTGGGATGTTTCTGATTGCTTTAGTGAAAAAGCTGATGCCTGAAATTCAGTTGACAGTCACAGTGTTCAGTATGCAGCAGATTATCTTAAAAAATGGTATGGCATCAGCTTTTTCGCTGGAGCAATAACTGTGGGGTTTCTGGCAAATAAAAAATAATACTCTTACTGGGAATTTTGGTTTTGTGGGTAATAAAATGGCTTTTACCCTAGGCAAATTTAATAAAATTAAAAGCCATTTTATTACTTACAAAAGCAATGCAAATACTTCCTATTTAACCACAAAGTTGATAAAACAGTTACCGTAAACGTTCTTAAAAGCAATGAAAAACGTAATGCTTCCTATGAAATGGCGAACGTTGTTAAAGACAGTGGCGAAGGACGGTGTTTTTTGTAGCTGGGTGATGCGATGGGAGCTGCAAAAAAATGTTGTCCTGGAGCCACTGGCAAGCGCGTTGGGAGAGCGGCTTTTTTACATAATGTTATTATAGTGCATCCGAGATTTTGATTAGTAGCAGGATAGTTCTTTATGCACTATAATGCCACATTATGTAAAGAAGCTTTGGAAAAAAAAATTACTGGCATGAGTTGCGAAGCGTACGTGTTTTTGTTTTGTGCGTTGGGCAAGCTCTTTGCCTAATGGCGTGCACGATTTTTCAATTAAAGCATAATTTTCCTGTCATTAGGCAAAGTGCTTGATGAGCGTTGGGACAAAAACCATGACAGTAATTTTTTTTGGAGCGTTGGGAAGGAGTGGCAATTGAAAACTAAATTTTCTCTTTTACTTTTCTCTTTTATGTTTCCAATCGCAATTTTCTGAAAAGATACTTGGTTGGAAATATATTTTGTTTATAATATCTAAAAGTTTATTAGACTTCAAAAGACCACCACAATGTTTCGGTTCAGTTGCTATTGTGAAGCCACATAATCTTTCAAATATCCATTGTGTTAAAGGATTACTAATTGAAAGTATATTTTGCATTTCTTCTTTTTCCATGTATGTGAATTTTTTACCTTTTCCATTATAAGGATTATTCAAGGTGAAAAAGTCTAAATCTATGTCGAAATATACTTTGGTTTCATTAGAAGCTAACAAGCAATCTTCTAGCTCTTTATGTGTTTTAAACTTTTTAATTGTATGTTTGTTACCATTTATATCAATAAATTCTTCATCTTCCCAATTACTTTCAAAAGTACCTTGTCGGCAGTGAACATAAATATCTCCAATAATATTAAGATATGCAGCAGATAAAATGTGACCATCATTATTTCCTGCTAATTTAGCCCAACTAAATAAAGCTACTTCACCATCATTTGATTGATCAAGTTCTGATAACCACTTTTTTTCGGTTTCACAAGGATAACACAAATCTTGATGCCAATCTAAACTTACTAAGCACGGTGGTTTACAATCTGTATTCTCTCTAGTCCATTTTAACCAATAAAAAAAAGCATATCTGTGTTCTTGAAAAATAGCTAACTCTGTAACTCCTCTTCTTAAAAATGGATGGGACAAAATTTGTTTAGCAGAACCTGGAGGAACTATGTAATGAGGATTTCTAAATTCCATTGTTAGATTTATTGATTTGATATTGTGATTTTAGTGATAATAGAAGTTAGTGTAGCATTCAACCAAAATTGCCAATTTTCAAAATTTAAAATAACTAAAATTAATGTTATAATAGATATTGTGTTTAATGAAATAATTGCCTTTTGATTGTTCCTCTTTCTTATCACTTTCTGTTTTGGAGAAGTTTTGAAAACCCTCATTCCGGAGTTTAATAAGCTTACAGTTTCATTATCAATCATTGCCCAACCAATTGAGTTTGTACCTAAATCAAGACCTAAAATTCTACTCATTTTTATTTATTTTAAATTACTATATTGTTTAACGAAATTAGCGAAATGAAGCAAACAAAGAATTGATGCTAGGAATACTTGGACTAGGAGCGATTTTTGTGCAGCTGAATGAGATAATGAGTTAGTTAAAGTAATTTCCTTTTTGTGGTATATTTTTTGTAAATCATTCTTAAGAAAACATTATATGAAGTTGGCTATTAATACGTTTTTTGATATAAAATTTGTTTTTTGGTACAAGAGTTGTATATTTGCAAAGTCATTTCCCTAGGGAAAAGGACCTGGTTCGTGAAAACGTACGCCACAGCACCGTAGCCTGTGGCTTTTTTATTTTATCCTCTTAGCATACTTATCTTCATAGTACTTTTGATTTCTAGCATCATCAATATGAAAACAAGAAATAATCATATAGTCAGGAGTTATTTTTTCCATTACAACTAAAAAGTTTCCTTCTTTAAACCAAAAATAATCTCTGATTTTACCATCAGCTTCCAAAAATTGAAAGCAAGTCACATCTTCAGTATCTTTATTTTCTAATATTGGTCTTATCCAATGAATTTTATTAGCTCTTTTTTTATCAAAGCTTCTTTTGCCTTTATCTCCTCTTGTAATGATTTTTACAAAAGTATGAGGATAAGCTTCAAATCCTTCTTCTTTTGAGTTTGCTATATCAATCTTTACTTTACAGCCATCAAAATAAAAAACATTATCAATAAAATCGGCTTTGAATAATTGAAATAATTCTTCTAAATGTTCTGCTGATGGGTCAATTCCTAAATTAGATATGTGATCGTCCAAGTCTAATAAATCCATTATAGTTTTATTTTAGGTTGGTGATCAAAAATATTGAACTTTGTTTCCCAAGGTTCTGTTCCTTCTTCGAGATTAAAACCAGATTTAGTTTCTAAATATTTAATGAAATCCATTCTGTTTTGAGTTGGATTTACAATATTATTCATTACTACTCTTGTTTTATATGTTATTGCTCCAATAAAGAAATCGGCAAGTTGAAAGAAATTATTATCGTGAGAATGTAAATGTTGAAATTGCTTGAATGGACTATTGCCTTTATATTCGGTATTAAAAACTTCATTAATCTTTTTTAGTTTTTCTCTACCACGAGTATTTTGAATATCAATAAAAACTCTGTATTCATCGCCATTACTATTGTTTGGATGCAATAAATAATAGGTCATTTTATAGTAGAAATTATCATGAGAACCTTGGTTAAAATCTATATGATTTAAACGCTCCTTATATTTTACTAAAACACATCGAAACTGTAATGATGATCTAAAAAAATAATCGACTAGCTCTTTGTATAATTCAGTTCTTGCATTTGAAAATTTATTCCATTTCAATTCTGATTTTTGATTGTATTTCGTAAGGATTTGATTGAATTCTTTTTGTAATTCAGCGTACTCATTCATAGGTACTTTGATGTATCCGATACACATTACCGGAATATTGTCATGTTCTAAATGACAACTTTCATCTATATAAAAATCATATTTGTTATTCATTAGAAGTTCTATGAGCTAATTATAGTTTTAATTTAATTGACTGTTAGTAGTAATTCTTGTTAATTCATCTGAAGCATCTTTATTTAAATTTACTCCTTTTGCTTCTAAGTTTTCAATTACGGCAGATTTGAATTCTAATTTATCAATTAAGTGTTTGTGTTTTATTTTGAACAGCATAAATAAATCATCCCAAGTCATTGCATATATTTCGTAATTTCTAATTGATTGGACTAGATATTTTTGTCCTTTATTTTTTTGGTTTTCATATAAATCAATAATATAATCATCAACTTTTTTACCAACTAAAATAAATTTCCAATTTCTTCTTAAACTATTAAAACGTTCTTCCTCTATAATAAACCTTAAATATCTTTCAACTTGTTGAAATTGTTCAGAACCAATTACTACAGAAGGTCGTTTTAATTCAACAATAATATTTTCTTCAATGGTTAAATCATTATTTGTAGCATCTGGAATGTCTGATTTTCTACTAATAAAAATATCAGGCCTTTTAAGCTTCTCTTTATTATCTATTGTTTCTGGTTTTTTATTATCAATTTCGAGGTGTGCAAAATAATTATTTAATAAGATTTCAAAATTCTTGTCAGCAGAAACTAAATGAAATTGCTCACCAAATAACCAATAATTGTCTTCTATAACTTTTTGAATATGCTCTCTTTCATTTGTGAATTTTTCCAAATCGAAGATTAATGCTTTTAAGATTTCAACAACATTAAATCTATTCTCTAGTAACTTTATTAGTGTATTTATATGGGATAAATTTGTTCTCTTTAAAGTTCTGGCTAGTTCCTCTCTTTCGTCATCTGTAAGTTTTACAACATTTTCAACAATAGTCAAAACACTTTCTCTTTGATCAGTATCAAGTAGTAAATTTAAAAACCCAACAATTGTTTTGCTTTGAGTTGTAGTTAGACTTTGAAAAATTTTTGGTTGAACACTATATAACTCTTTGATTACATTTTCTAAATCAATTTTTCTTAAATGATCATATGAATTGTTTTTGAAAACTGGAAATACTTTGTTTTTGTTGTAACTTTCAATTAACTCATTAGCTTTTGAATTTCTAATGAATAATTTTTCTTTTTCAGAAACAAATTCATTTAGTAACTCTACAAGGTTTCTAAATGTAATATCTGTTTGGTTTTTACCAGAAAAGTCAAATGTTGGATTATCTTCTTTTGTGGCATTGAAGTTGTCAAAATAGGTTGCTTCAATATATAGAGAATGATGAAAATCTACAGCTTTATTGTTAAATGAAGTGTGTTTTCTAAAAACTTGCTTTTTCTCGTCATTTAAAAAGTAATAATAATATTTATCACCTATTTTCTCCTTCCATCTTATATAACTAACCTTAAAATTATAATCTCCAATTGGAATATTTTTTTCATCGGTATCATCTATTACAGAAAAATAATCTAAAGGATTATTATTAAGAAGTATTTTAAAATCTCTCTCTTTATTTAAGTATAGAAACCAGCCAAACTCATTTGCTAAAAACTTTTCAAATTCTTCATTATCTAATAAATCTCCATAAATTTCAGTAAAGCCCTCAAAAATCACTTTAGTACCTGTCTTTTGTTCTTTTGAAATTACTCTATCAAATGTTTCAAAATCTTGACTACTCTCTTTTTTGATTTGAATATTGTATTCTAAAAATTTATCCTCTTTTGTTTTAAAAATTGTACTCCAAGTTGCTTTATTACAAAAAGTTGAAAAAGAATATCTTCCCTTTCCTTTTTTTCCTTTTACAAATCCTGTTTCTGAAAACGAGTTCGCTTTCAATGAAACCATAAAATTTCCAAAAGTATCTGATATATTATCGAAACTAATTCCTGAACCATTATCAGAAATTGAAAAACTTTCAAGTGTTCCAATGGAGTTTGCTGAAAAATCAATATTTATTGTAGATGCTCCAGCATCAAAACCATTCCAAATATATTCAGCTATAGCTTTCTTATAATCTGATGGTAATCCACTACCTTCAATACTTTTAGATGTTAATTTTGTGGTATGTTTTTTCATAAATTAAATATGATTACATCTATTCTAATGAATAAATTTTAAAGTTTCAAATGAAAACAATTCCACAAAAATATAACAAAAAAGTTAATAATAAATTACTCAATTTTCATAATTCAATCTACTTTGATATGAAATTAGTTTCACTCTTTCAAATAGCTTAATTTTTGATAATTTAATTATAGAACTAATTTGTCATTTCAATCTCAATGTATGATTTTAAATTATATAATTCAATTTGGCTTTCACTATCTCCTTCCAATTGTCCAATCTCAATAAATGCAATATCATTAGCAAATGCTTTTTCACCAATTAGATGTTCGATATGGACGTAAACTGCTTCTCGAAGTCTTGGGTTGTCTTTGTGGACAATATAGTTTTTGAGTAACACTTTTATTCCTAAATCGGTTGGTTTGTTTGGGTTTTCTAATGGGATGAAATACATTTCGCTTATTCGTAAAGTTATGCCGTAATATTCTAATGGTTTGTCGGTGCCGTTTTCGTATTTTTCAATATTCATCTCTGGTTGAAGGAACGCTGTTATTTTCCAACGCTCTACAACTGGAGCATGATGAACTAGTAGTTCTACTTCTTTGAATAGGTAAGGATTTCCGTTTGCGGTGATGATTAATTCTGCACCGTTTTTTTTGTTTTTAATGATGAGGTCTAGGTTTTTGTTGTATTGATGTAGTATCTCGATTAGTTTGTCGAAATGGATTTTTAGTTGGTCTTTTGGTATTTCGTTTAGAAGAAGGAAAACGAAGTTGTTTTGTTGGAAGTAGTTCCAGAAGTTGGTTATTGTGTTCATATTGTTTCTTGTTATTGGAACGCGGATGAAACAGATGCTTCGCAACGCGGATTTATACGGATTTTATCTTTTGTCTTGAGCTGATTTTTCAAATGCTATTAAATTTACCATCTCTCGTAATCGTGAGCGAACTCGATTGCCGTAATGTTTTTCAATTTCTGTGGCTGATAGGTTGGTGGTTATGTGAGTAAATAGTTTTTTTGAAATGAATAGATCATATCTGCTCAATAGAATTTCTGCCATGACATTGCATTCGTTACCAAAATATTTTAAGTTGTTTTCTGTTCCTAAATCGTCAAAGCAATAGGTTCTTGGTTCTGATTGGTATAGTTTGCCATTGCTGTATTTGTGGATTATTTGGTAGCCGTCCTGGATGAATTCAAAGCTGATATCGCGACATGGTTTTACGAAAAACTTATGTTCTGTTGCTGTTAGGTATTTCATTAAATTCATCAATGATGTTTTACCGCAGCCGATTGGTCCGGTTAGTAGAATTCCTTTGTTGAGGTTTATTCCATATTGAAAACATGTTGGTTCGTCTTTTAAGAAATACGCGATTAGTTTGTACACAATTGGATAATCGGTTTCAATGATTTTGAAATGATTGCCATATAGTTCAACTCCTTTATTTTCTAACCAAGTAATGACCTCATCATAGCTATAATGGCTCTGAATAGTCTTTGTCGGTTGTTGTGTTGAGTTGTTTTGCTCTGTTTGGTTGTTCTGCATTTGAAATAAATTTTGGTGCGTTAATCATCCAATTTTGTGCTGCTGCTTGCCAATCGACCATTGGTGTTTTACCTCCGACTAACCAACCGACACTTTTGAAATAGTTGAAGAATTTTTGAGCTTCTTGTTCCGGAAAGTTATTTTCTTGGAAATAGATTTTGACTTCTTCGATTGTTGGCTGTGACTTTTCTTCTTTTTCTTTTTTTGCGGAACTTTTTTCTTTTTCTTCATCATCGTTTTTTAAATCCAAATTATTTATTTCTACAAAATTTTTTGAGTGCTTTTCCAAGTTTGAAACGTTTTTATCGTTTAAAATGTTTGTATTGTTTATATAGTTTATAGAAGGTACTACTGCTTGTTCAGTACCTGTTTCACTACTAGTACAAGACTTGTTCAAAGCTTGTTCAGAAACAAGTTCAATAAGTGGTTCATTTTTTGGTTTTCTTTCGGATTTTGGTAGCGGTTTTAAATCTTCTGAAAAGTTGAATAAAATGACATGACTTCCTTTGAATGGATTGTATGATGGTTCGTAATTGATATAACCCAAACTATGCAAGTTCTTCAGACATTTATGATAGGTTGCTTTGGAACTTATTTTACTTATTCGCATTACCTCATCGCGATTAATACTGATTGGATTTTTGAAACGATTGCAATTCCAAAATTGAAACAATGCAATGTATAAACTTACGTGTGTTGGATTTAGCGTTTTATCAATGGCTACTTTTTCGAAGAAACCAGTTAAGTGTTTGATATAATTCATAATTGCTAAAATTATTTGAACAGAGTAGGTAAAGCATTTACCTTATTTCCATTTAATAACTTATCAATATCTGAATTGTCATAATACATTATGCCACCTATTTTGGTGTAGGTGAGTGTTCCGTTGATGCGGAGATTTTGCAAAGTACCTGGAGAAATGTTTAACAGTTTACGGACTTCATTGGATTTGAGCCACTGTTTTGTTTGTTGCGGTTTGGATTGAATGATTTCTTTTAAATCGTTCAAAAGAAGACTTCTGAATTCGTTTAAGTCTTCGCGTGTAATAACTTCGATTGCCATAACGTATGTTTTAGATTGTTATGGCACAAATTTGTAGTTTTTGAATAGTTTTAAATCACAAGTCAATCACAAGTTGTGATTGATTTTTATACAAAGTGTTGTATTTATTGGTCTTAAAGTAAGTCGTCTGTGTTTTCCATCCGTTTTACTAATTTTTCTTTTAATGCGTTTAGGAATTTGGTTTGGTCAGATTTTCGCATTCTAATTTCAAGGAAAGCCCTGTGATACTGACCTAAATCGATGTTGAATATGTTTTCAAAATACTCCGCAATATCTTTCAAATCGGATGCTCCATTATTAAACACACCTTCGGTATGCAAAGCATACAAAAGCTCTATTAATGCGACTTTAGAACCTGTCCAAGTTTGCTTTACCTTCGGGTTGACTTGTGATTTTTCCTTTGTGTCTTTATTTTCCATCATCAACAATTTATCTTCGAGATAAACTTGGATTAAATCGTGCGCTAAAATCTTTGCTACTTTAAAATCGTGAGAGGTTGAAAATGTATGATCTGCTTCAAAATAAAAACTATCTAAAGCTAATTTTACATCGATTTTTCCTCGTAAAAAATATTTGTGATCTAAATAGCTGCTTCCTGTTCTGTAATATCTGTAGAAGTCTAAGTTACCATCAAAATATCTTTTAAGTTTATCTAATTCGTTATTAAGGTATTTTTTGATAATTCTTTCACCACCATGCGGTTTCTTCGTTTCAATTTTGAATATAACGTTATAATAAATTAGTTTTGACGTAAATTTGGGCTTTACATTTTTAAAGAACTCTATTTCTTGTTGACTTGATTTATTTTTCTCTTTTTCAAATAATACTTTTAATTTTTGGAGTGATTTCAAAATAATATCTATAGCACTTTCACAACGCTTTATTGGGTCGTCTATTTCTAAATCAGTAAAATTTAACTGTTCGTTTAAATCTGTTAATAATTGGTTGATTTTTGGGCTCAATTTCTTTGGTATTAATTTTTGATTGAAACTTTTTTAATAATTTAAACTAATACCTAACCCAAATCCCATATCACTATCGTAATGTGTTCTTAAACTTATATTTCTTTTTAAAATGTAACGTGCATCTAGCATAAATTCTGTATCGGTGTTTACCATAAACCCCATTCTTAAGCGTTTTGAAATTGGAATATCCTCTCTCATTAACTGTAATCTTATGTTTCCATCCTGAAATACTTCTGCTTGAGCAATTACTAACATTGGTAATGTGTAATTAACCCCGGCACTTAGAACGGCTCTTTTATCTTTGGTATTTTCTTGTCCAAAAATGTTTTTTTCTATCATTCCATCCATATTCCTGTAACGCCAATCGAAACCAATAAAAGGCATCAACCACTGCATTTTTCCTATGTATCTGCCTAAATGAAATTCGGCTTCATAACCATGCATATCATTGTATCCTAGTCGCCATTCTGCACCTAAACTCCAACGTGTATTTTGGATCATTGCCATACCATCATTTCCATTAGTAGCAAAATCATTTTCTGCCATGAAATGAAAAGCTCTATCATCGGCAAATAATTTTCTTTGTGCTACTTTTGGATTTGGAATTAGCGGATTTGGCGTTTGGTTTTCATAGGTGAATACTCTTCCCATTCCTGCCATCATGTGATACAAAATATGACAATGAAAAAACCAATCTCCTTCAACATTGGCATTGAATTCAATTATGTTGGTTTCCATAGGCATTAAGTCCATTACATTTTTTAATGGTGCATATTCCTCTTGACCATTTAATATTCTGAAATCATGTCCATGTAAGTGCATTGGATGACGCATCATGGAACCATTGTAAAGTGTAATTCTAATGTTTTCTCCTTTTTTTATTAGGATTTTATCTGTTTCAGAAACTACTTTATTGTCTAAACTCCAAACATATCGGTTCATGTTACCTGTTAGTTCAAAACGAAGTTCTTTTACTGGGGCATCTTTGGGTAAAGTTGTTTTATCGGTCGCTTTCAACATGGCATAATTGAGTGTTGTAATTGTAGATAACGCATTGGCATTGTACTGATTTTGATTGTGATTGGAATGATCGGTACTCGTTTCCATATCGCTCATAGTACCCTTATGTTTTGCGCTTACTGCACCAGTTATTTCTGGGTACATTACTACATTCATATCCATTTGATTTAAGGACATACTCATTCCCATATCATCTAAATCCCCATTCATTTTCATCATTCCGTTCATCATTTTCATTCCCTCAAAATATTTTAATTTTGGCAACGGAGCAATCAATTGTTTGATGCCATTTCCAATGTATAATGAAGTAGATTTTGTGCGGTCTTCTGGAGTTGCTAAAAATTCATAAGAAGTATTACTTGCAGGAATTGTAACTATAATGTCATAAGTCTCGGATACTGCTATCAATAATCTATCTACTTCAACAGGTTCTACATCGTTACCATCACTAGCTACAACTGTTATTTTTCCTCCAGCATAAGTTAACCAAAAGTATGATGAAGCTCCACCATTTGCCACACGCAAACGAACTTTATCTCCACTTTTAAACTGTGATAACTGACTTTCATTTTTACCATTAATCAGAAACTTATCATAATATACATCGCTCACATCCATAGCATTCATTCGTTTCCATTCATTGGCTATTTTTGTTTTGAAATGACCTTGTTTTATGGCTTCAGCATAACTTTGTGTTGTTCCTTTTTTAATTGCAAACCAATCGGTTGCATTGTGTAACATTCTGTGAACGTTCTCGGGTTTTAAATCGGTCCATTCACTTAAAATAATAGGCACAGTTGGTAAATCATCTATACCTTTTCGGAATGTTTTGTCATTTTGTTTTTTGTTCATAATGAACATACCATACATACCAATTTGTTCCTGTAATCCTGAATGACTGTGGTACCAATGAGTTCCGCTTTGAATTATTGGAAACGAATATTTGTGAGTAGTTCCCGGTTCTATTGGCATTTGTGTAAGGTTTGGGACACCATCTTCTTTATTAGGTAAAAATAGTCCGTGCCAATGCAATGAAGTGCTTTCTTTTAATTCGTTATGTACATAAATTTCAGCAATATCACCTTCTGTAAATGTTAATGTTGGCATAGGAATTTGACCATTTACTGCAATTGCTCTTTTTTCTTTTCCAGAATAGTTTACGATGGTATCACGAACATATAAATCGTAACGAACTATGTTTTGCGAAAACAGCGTTTGTGTTGCCAAAACGAAGATTACGATTGGTAACAGTTTTTTTGAAAGAATGTTTTGTATATCCATTATAGTAATTGTATTATTTTAATTTTACACTATTATTTTTTTAACAAGATTTCCCAATCTGAAATTTTATTGTTCAAACTATCAATAGTTTTTTTCATTTTCTCCTTATCAGCAATTGAAATGGCTCGCTTTGCAGCTTCAATTGCAATAGTGTAATCTTTGTTTTCAGAAGCTAATTTTTGTCTTAGATTAGGATAATAGAAATTTTGAGGATTTATTTTTTCTGCTTCCAAAAGCCATATAATTGCTTGTTTATAATCTCTATTAGTACTGTAATAATAATTAGCTGCCTGAAATAATAAATTGGCATCCTGAGTTTTACCCTTAATTATATGTTGATCTATCAATGCCACTATTGTATCGTCCTCCTTGCTCTTTACCGGTATTTTAACCAAAGTATTTTCCCAAAGTATTTTTAGGAATGCTTCGCCTTTGCTATTGATATCATTTAATTCAATAGTAAAAGTTTCATAAAAATTGGGGCTTTTTTCTAAAGGGACTTTGAAACGCATTATATCTTTTTTTTCATCATAGCCCGTTTCTCCATGCAAGGTAGTATCTGAGTTAACAATTATAGTCCAGTCATTTATTGAAGGAATTGAAAATATTGAATAGCTTCCTGCTTTTAATACATTGTTACCAAAAGAAATATCTTCGGAAGTGGTTATGACGGTACAATCACTTGCACCAGTTCGCCAAAGCTTATCAAAAGGTACTAACTCACCAAAAATTTTACGCCCTCTTACTAATGGTCTGCTGTATGTTATTTTTATTTTTCCGCTGCCAACTTCTTGCTCAAAAGATGCCGCGGGACTGGCTGAAGTAACTCTTATCTGAACTTTGTCTTGGGCAGATAATAATAAGGATTGCAAAATAATTAAGCCTGTTAAGATTGTTTTTTTCATTTTATAAGTTTATAGTTTTAATGTGCGTAATCGTAACGCATTTATAATTACTGATACGGAACTAAAAGACATTGCCAAAGCGGCAATCATTGGAGATAGTAGAATACCAAAAAAAGGATATAAAGCTCCAGCTGCTATTGGTACACCCAATACGTTATAGAAAAAAGCAAAAAATAAATTTTGCTTGATGTTTTTCATAACAGCATGGCTTAAGTTCTTAGCTTTTACAATGCCTTGTAAATCACCTTTGACCAAAGTGATTTTGGCACTTTCAATGGCGACATCTGTTCCTGTTCCCATAGCTATTCCGATATTGGCTTGTGCTAATGCCGGAGCATCGTTGATACCATCGCCAGCCATGGCTACAATTTTGCCTTGGGCTTGTAATTTTTTGATTTCGTTTAATTTGTCTTCGGGTAAACATCCCGCTTTATAGGAAGACAGGTTCAATTCTTCTGCAACTGCTTTGGCTGTATTGATATTATCGCCTGTCATCATAATTACTTCAACTCCTTGTTGCATCAGTTCTTTTATTGCAGCGGCACTTGACGTTTTTATGGCATCAGTAATGGATACAAATCCAACAGCAATACCTTCTACTGCAATATATGAAACGGTTTTTCCTAGTTTTTGTTCGGTAATGATTTTGTTTTCTATATCGTCAGAAATACTAGCTTTTACTTGTTCCATTAGTTTTTTATTACCTAATGCTACTTTTTTATTGGTTACTGTTCCTGTAACTCCTTTTCCGGCAATGGCTTCAAAATCTTTTACTTCGATTAATGAAATGGATTTTGTTTTGCCATAATTGACTACGGCTTGTGCTAATGGATGCTCACTATATTGGTTTAATGAAGCTATGCTTTGCAATAAATCGTTATCATTGTTATTGGTCGCATAAATTTTTTCGACCGATGGTTTTCCTTCGGTTATTGTTCCTGTTTTATCTGTAATTAAAACATTAACCTTATTCATGTTTTCTAAAGCTTCTGCATTTTTTATCAAAACCCCTGATTGTGCGCCTTTACCAACACCTACCATTACTGACATAGGCGTTGCCAATCCTAATGCACAAGGACACGCGATGATTAATACTGCGATGGCATTTATAAAACCATATACTAATGCCGGTTCGGGACCAAATTTTGCCCAAATGAAAAAGGTTATAACAGAAATGATGACTACAATGGGCACGAAGTATTTGGAAATACTGTCTGCTAATTTCTGAATTGGCGCTCTCGAACGAGAAGCGTCATTAACCATTTGCACGATTTGTGAAAGCAAAGTTTCTGAACCCACTTTTTCTGCAACCATAATAAAAGATTTATTCCCATTGATTGTTCCTGCAATTACATTATCGTCTTTCTTTTTATCAACGGGTATTGGTTCTCCTGTAATCATTGCTTCATCAATACTACTTTCTCCATCGGTTATTTTTCCGTCAACTGGAATTTTGTCACCAGGCTTAACTCGAAGTAAATCACCTTTTTTAATATCGTGGATTGAAATTACTTTATCGCTACCATCAATAACCAAAGTGGCTTCGGTTGGTGCGAGTTTTAATAATTCTTTGATAGCTCCACTAGTCTGACTGTGTGCTCTTGCTTCAAGTAATTGTCCTAATAATACAAGAGTTAGAATAACGGTTGTAGCTTCGAAGTATAGTAATACTGTTCCGTGTTCTGTTTTGAATTCGCTAGGAAAAATATCTGGGAAAAACATCCCGACCAAACTGAAAAGAAATGCCACTCCTGTACCAATTCCGATTAGGGTAAACATATTTAAATTCCAAGTAATGATGGATTTCCAAGCGCGAATAAAAAATACCCAACAGGCATAAAACACTACAGGAAGCGATAATATTAATTGTACCAAATTCCATTTTGAAGCATCCATTAGTTGTAGTAAAGGATTGTTGTGTGCCATTTCTATCATTGCAATTGCAAAAATGGGAACGGTAAATACGACTGCAATTTTCATTTTTTTAACCAAATCGGTATACGTTTTTTGGTCTTCGCTTTCGCTTGGTTCCATTGGGACTAAATCCATTCCGCATATTGGACATGAACCAGGACCTTCTTGAATTACTTCGGGATGCATAGGACACGTATACAACGTTTTACTCACCGTTAACTCTGGTGCTTTAACTAAATCCATTCCACACACAGGACAGTCACCTGCCTTGTCGTACACTTTTTCGCCTTCGCAATGCATTGGGCAATAATACTTTCCTTGGGTATTTGTTGGGACAACAGTTTCTTTATTATGATCGTTGGAATGGACAGAGCAACATGATTTTCCCGAAGCTTCATTCGTTGTACTATGCTCCTTGGTTTTACCGTTGCTCATTTCTATGGAGTATTTTCCCACTGCTGTCAAGGCTTCCTGTAGCTTTTCTGTTGGAATGTGCTTTTCCATAGTTATTGTTGCTACTGCTGGATTTAATGAAACTTTTGCCTCAATACCCTCAATAGTATTCAACGTTTTTTCGACTTTAGCGAGACAACCATCGCAAGTCATTCCGGTAATGCTGTAAGTATGTATCATCTTTAATAATTTTAATACAAATTTCTATCATAACCGATTTTTGCATTTGCATAATTTTGGGTTTGATATGCAAAATTTATAAATCTTCTATTTGCTTTCTTTTAATGGTTTTGATATTCTTAAAGTAGGTTGGCGAAAAGCCAGTTACTTTTTTGAATTGATTGCTCAAATGTGAAACCGTGCTGTAATTTAAAGAATACGCAATTTCACTTAATGAGAGTTCATCGTACATAATTAACTCTTTTACTTTTTCAATTTTCTGATTGATGAAATACTTCTCAATAGTAGTGTTTTCAACTTCTGAAAAGAGATTACTCAGGGTATTATAGTCTTGATGCAGTTCTTGTGAAAGGTAGTTGGATAAATTAATTTTCAAATCATTATTCTTGTTTTGAACCAAATCAATGATTACTGTTTTAATCTTATCAATCGTTTTACTTTTCTTATCATCAATCAGTTCAAAGCCAAATACTTTCAATATTTTACTAATTTCATTTTTTTGAACATCAGAAAAGGGTTCCATAATTTCGACTTCACCCAAATTAATAGATAAAAGTTTTAGTCCAAGCTTTTCTAACTCGGACTTAACCACCATTTTGCAACGACTACAAACCATATTTTTAATATAAAGTTTCATGCTTACTATTCTTTATTGATTGTCTGTTCAATCCAACTGATTATTTCTTGCTTTTGGGTTTCATCAAGAATAGCATCCTGATGTAATTGTGTGTATGAACTTAATGGCATAGTACCCGATTTTATTTCTCTACTTATTGCTTCTAGTTTACTTTGTTGTTTTCTATTTGAATAAGTCGCAAATTCATTAAAATTCAGTTCTTCTTTTCCATTTTTAATGTGGCTTTCTACAAATAATCTTGCTGGTTGAATGTAATCGTACCATAAATACTTAGTAGTATTACTATGGCAGTCATAACAAGCTTTTTGCAATGAATTAAGAATTTTTGGAGGTACTTTATAATTATTAGCAAAGTTTTTTCCAATATCGAATGAACTACTTACATTTTGTTTTGGTTGGTAGAATTGAATAGCTACAAACATTAAAAAGAATACTAATGCAATCTTTTTTAATTTTCGTGTCATTTTATAACGTTTTTTTCAAACTACCACAAGTCAACATTTGAGAGCCATAAAATGGATTTTTAATTTCTTTTGTTTCACTAATCCAAATAGCTCCTTTGCCATCATTTGCCATTGGACAAAAATCTTGATACAATTTTTGCTTTGTTCCAAACATTTTAATCAAATCATTAATATCCTTACTTAGCGTAACAAAATGTTCTCTTTGATGGTCGATTTTCCCAGCATTATCACTAATGTGTTTTGCATGTTCTTTTGCATCGTCTGCAATATCTAAATACTCTTTTTTTTGAGTAGTAGTTAAACTATTTGAGTTGATTGTATTAAAATCGTTGAATAATGATTTACCTGCAATAGCAGCGGCTTTGGCATCGTCTTTTGTTAGTGCATTTTTTATTTTTAAATAGTTTGCAACTATTGCATTAATTGAAAAAGGAGTTTTTGTTTCAATTACTTTTTCTTTAACGTCATTAGTTGGTAGTTTTGTGGTGTCTTTGAGTTCTTGAGTTTTTTCATTTTCTTCATGGATTGGCTCAACTTGGGCAACTGGTTCTGTTAATTCCATACCACATTTGGAACATTCTTCTCCTTTTTTTCCTGTAATCTCTGGGTGCATGGAACACGCATATATTTCATTTGAATTTGTTGAAGTTTCTGTGGTCTTGTTTTCTGTCTCTTTGTTTTTTTGATTACAAGAAACTAAAGTGATAGCTATAATAGCTGATAGAATAAGTGCTTTCATGACATGTTATTATTTAGATTTTTATTGTTTTTTTAAATTGAAAAAAGTGTAATATAAATTGAAGTAAAACCCATTTGGAGCAGAACGTATCATTGAACTTACTAACTCTTGACGGTAGGCAAGATCTAATCGTGCTTGACTGTTAAAAATGAATTGTACAGCCGGCACAACGTCTAAGTAGGATTTACCATTTTCGTTGATGGTTTGACCTACAAATTCAACCATTAAATTGATGTTGGTTTGCTTGAAACTCGTATATTTTTTAGGGTACATCAATTTTCCAAAAGACAAAGTATAGTTCGTTGCATTATCACCAATAGTATCCGGAAAAGGATATTTTGGTTTGTTATCCAATGCTTTTTCAAAACTAAGCGATGAACTTATGGCTACCTTTTTGACCAACTTTGTTGCGATTATCCCGGTTTCAAAACCAGTATTGTGTCCTACTATTTCAATTTGCTCTTGATGAATATCAGCACGATTGAAGCTAAATCTTCCATAAGTTGCTAAGCGAAAGTGACTGTTTAAATCATCTGTAGAATAAAACCTGTACTTAGCCATAAAACCACCACCTTCTGCATACAATGCATTAGTTCTTGTGCTGATAAAAGCGGAACCACGAACCATTAAATTTTTATTTATACCATAAGTTACCTCGGGCATTAAATGATAGTTGTAACCTGGCTCAAATTTTTCTTTAAAAGCAGATTGCATCACATTTACGGCTAATGAATTAGCAGGAACATTACTTGCAGGATCTGTTACTACAAATAATTCTTGACTAAAAATAGTTTGGCAACTGATGGCTGCAAAAAATAAAATTACCTTTCTCATTAGTTTATCATTTTAATGTGAAAATCATCTTCATTATTCGAAGCATACGTATCAATATTCTTATAGGACTTTGATAATTTTTTAAATTCTTTCTCGGTTACATATCCTTTATCAACCACTTGAAACTGTATTTCAGAAGCATTACTTTTTTTATCATTAACCATTATGTATGAACTTTGAGTTATGGTATTTGATTTTGCGGTAACTACTAATGAACCGATAAAAAAACCTGCTTTTTCTACTTTTTCTTTAAATATTTTAGGGCTTAATTCGTTTCCTTCTTTTAGCGTTACTGTAAAGGTATTGGAGTTTAAATCGATTTCAACGTTAACCACTTCGGGCACTGTTTTTAGCTGTTTATTTATAGCATTTGAACACATAGAACAGGTTAAACCAGTGGCTCTAATTTCGGCTTTTACTATTTGGGCATTACTATTAAGTGAAAACATCAAAACCATTGATGTAATCAGAATATATATTGTTTTCATTTTATTCTTTTATTAATTTAATTATTTCTTCTTCTGAGGGATTTTTTGCTATTAGAATACCTTGGGGATTAAATAGGTATTTTGATGGTAATTCATCAACACCAAATTTTATTGCTGTATTGGCATCAAAACCTTCAGGATCTATTAACTGTGTAAATTTGATTTTATCTTTTTCAACAGCTTTAAGCCACTTACTTATGTCTGTATCGATTGATATTCCTATTATTTCAATTTTATTTGCATTAGCTTCATTGTGAAGTTTTACTAACTTCTTGTTGCCTAATCTACACGGCGCACACCAAGATGCCCAAAAATCGATAAGTACATATTTGCCTTTAAAGGATGTGATATTAACCTCATTACTGGTATTACTTTTTAATGTAATTGATGGTATAGCTTCTCCTATTTTTATTTGAGCTTTAGTAGTTGAGAAAATACCAATTAAAAAAAGTAGCATTACAATTTTTTTCATTTTGTTTATTTAATTGTTTCTACTGTTTTACCACAGTTCAACATCATTGAACCATAATAAGGATTTTTTACAGCATTTTCTTTACTTAACCAATTAGCACCTTTGCCGTCATTGAACATTGGACAGAATTGATAGTACACCGGATTTTCATATTTAGAAATCTTGATTAATGTATAAATTTCTTTAGATAATGATGTAAAATGATCGCGTTGGATTTTTACATCTTTTGTATTAGCGATATTTTCTGCATCTTTCTGTATCGTATTTACAACTTTCATCCACACCATGTGAACATCCATATCAAGCTTGTCCATTTTGACATTATTGATGGCCGTTACCAATTCTTTTGAAGCTGATGCCGTGCTATTCCCATTAGAAGTGATTAATGCATCTTTTACTAAAAAATAGTTATCGAATACAACCTTTAATTGATTTTCACCCTGAATTACTGTAGTACTTGTTTCAGAATGATTACTATGATTGGAATGGTCTCCGTTGCTAGCAATCGATGTTGTTTCTTCTTTTACAGGAACTTTTGCTACACGGTCATATTGGCAACATCCGTGAAGATTGTTATATACATCATCTGGAGCAAGAAATTTATCACTATCGTAACCAACTAATGCAATTCTCTTGAGTATTTCATCTTGATTGGTTTTTTTAGCATCGTAGGTTAGTGTTGCCATTTGGGTTTCTTGGTTCCAATCGACATTGGCTATTTTTTTGATGTTTCCTGCTTTTTCGATTTTGGTTTCGCACATACCACAATTGCCATAAATTTTTACACTTTCTGTTTTGGCATTTTTTATTTGTGCATTACCTGTAGTTGATAACAATACAGAAATTGCTATCATTATTTTCATTAATGAATTTTTCATTTTGAATAAAATTGTAATCAAAGCAAACTACCTTGATTAGTTGATAAAATAAATTTGGATAAATAACAGTTGCGAAAGCATGTTATTACAATACCAATAATGGTATAAAAAACAATACTTAACTGTTAGATTGAATAGCAAAATGCTATGAATTTGACACACTTATGGCTGTCAAAAATGGATTTAGCTTATTTTAGGAATGAGCCAAATAGAATAAAAACCATCTGAGATTGATGGTATTGTGTATGAAAATTTAACTTTCTCGATTGAAGAATAGCTAAACATGTAATTTTTAAAAAGGATTTCAGATGAAAAGCTTACTGAAGAGGTTGGACAGGTTGACGAACATCCACATTTAGAATGACCGCAATTGCCTTTACAACCTTTGTGATCTTTATCTTTCGAATTATCGTTGTCACAACAACTCTTTTTTTCTGATTTAGTAGAGGAAATTTCTTTTTTGCAAGAACTCTTGTCTGAACCTTTACCACAAGCCATCGCATCATTAGGCAAAAGAAACATGCCTAAAAAAACTAATAGTATAACGTGGTATTTTTTCATATATCTATTAAAACAGTACAAAAGTAATTAAAAATTATTGCTTTATGTTAAAATTGTTGTTAAAATCTCATTCTCTGAATTCTTACCGCATTTAAAATAGCTAAAAGTGCTACACCAACATCGGCAAAAACGGCTTCCCACATGGTGGCTAAACCGCCTGCACCGAGTATTAAAACAATTGCTTTTACTACAAATGCCAAAGTAATATTTTGCCAAACGATTTTTTTGGTTTGTTTGCCAATGTTTATTGCTATTGGGATTTTTGATGGCCTATCGTCTTGAATAACTACATCGGCAGTTTCGATAGTGGCATCGCTTCCTAGGCCGCCCATTGCAATACCAACGTTGCTTAATGCAACAACTGGTGCATCGTTTACACCATCGCCTACGAAACAAACGGTTTCATTTTTGGCAATGATTTCTTTTACTTTGTTTACTTTGTCTTCGGGAAGTAAATCGCCATAGGCATTTGTAATTCCGAGTTTTTGAGCTACAAATTGCACTACTGTATCTTTATCGCCACTTAACATTGTAGTTTTTATTCCTAATGCTTTTAGTTTGTCGATTGTGATTTGTGCATCTTCTTTTATGCTGTCTGCAATGGTTAAATAGCCCACAAATTTTTTATCATAAGCAATAGCAATTAATGTGTAAACAATACTTTTTGGATCAATATCATACGAAATGGAGAATTTATCCATTAGTTTGAAATTACCTACTAACAATTCTTTTCCGTTAACATTGGCTTTTAATCCGTGTCCTGAAATTTCTTCTACATCTTTTAAAATGATTGTACTATCAATTTTTCCGACATATTGATGAATGGCGGTTGCAACTGGATGTGTGCTTTGGCTTTCTAAAGCGTTGACCATTTGTAGAATATCGGCTGTGTTGAAATCAGCATTAAAAACAACTTCTTGCACCTTAAAAACGCCTTCGGTCATTGTGCCTGTTTTGTCCATCACAACGTTTTGAATGGTTGCCATCACATCGAGAAAATTACTTCCTTTGAATAGAATTCCGTTTTTACTAGCTGAACCAATTCCGCCAAAATAACCTAACGGAATGCTGATTACTAATGCACACGGACAAGAAATAACCAAAAATACTAATGCTCTGTATAGCCAATCTCTAAAAGCATAATTATCTACAAAAAGCATTGGTACAACACAAATTAAGATGGCTAAAAGCACTACAATTGGTGTGTAAATTTTGGCAAACTTTCGGATAAATAACTCGGTTGGTGCTTTTTTGGCGGTGGCATCTTGCACCATTTCGAGAATTTTTGATAGTTTACTATCAGTATAAGCAACGGTAACTTTTACTTGGCAAACAGAATTTAGGTTTATCATTCCTGCCAAAACAGTTTCGCCTTTGGCTTTGGTGTCGGGTTTGCTTTCTCCTGTGAGTGCTGATGTATTGAACGAAGCCGTATCTGAAAGTAATTCGCCATCTAAACCTAATTTTTCTCCTGCTTTAAGTTGGATAATATCACCAATTTTAGCCGTTGATGCTTTGATTGTTTTGGCAACATTGTTTTCGAGAATTGTTACTTCGTCTGGTCGTTGGTCGAGTAAGGTTTTTATGTTTGCTTTTGCTCTTTGTACTGCCAAGGTTTGGAAAATTTCGCCAATGGCATAAAACAACATAACCGCAACACCTTCTGGAAACTCGCCGATGGCAAAAGCTCCGATAGTTGCAATAGACATTAGTAGAAATTCTGAAAATATTTCGCCTTTGCGAATACTTTCAAATGCTTCTTTGACTACAGGAAAACCAACTGGAAGGTATGCCAAAATATACCAACCTAATCGTACGTAACCTGTAAACCACGATTGTGGAAAATAATTATCTAAACCAATAGCAATCATCAATAATAAAAAACTTATGATTGCTGGTATAAACATTTGAAACGTAGATTTTTCTGCGTTGGAATGGTCGTGGTCGTGTCCGTCATCGTCAGAATGATGTTCGGTTTTTATATTTATTTTTTCTTCGAGAGTGCAACAAATTTGTTTTCCTGTTGCATCGTATTGATGTTGGTGCTTCATAGGATTAAATTTTACAGCATCCGTCTAAACTTGCTAATCCTTCTTGAGTTGCTTTTACTTCATCGGCATCATAACCCATTTTTGAAATGGCTTCTTTAATGGTTTGAAGATTTGTTTTTTTAGCATTATAATAAACCGTGAAAGTCATTGCCTTATCATCTAGCTCATACATTTTTACACCTTTTATTTTGAGCATTTCGGTTTTGAATTTCAAGCCACAAGTTTCACATTCTTTGCAATGGTCGCAATTTAAAGTTGTTTTTATAACTGCTTTTTGATTTGATTTTTGAGCTGAAGCTGTATTGGATATTAGAAGTACAAATACAGCTAGTAAAATTGATTTTAAGATTGATTTTTTCATTTGAATTGATTTTTAATGTTATAAATATTAATGTTCGTGTTCGCCACCGCCTTTTGAAGTTGCCAATAAATAGAATGCACCTTTGATTACAATCTTTGCATTGCTTGGAATTTCCTCAACCAATTTGACTTCTGTATAACCTAAATCGGTAGTTCCAGTAACCACTTCAATTGCTTTAAAGTGCACTTCATTGTGTCCTTCTTCTTCGCCTTCGGCGTGGTCTGAATGTTCTTCTCCTTCTTTATGTTGATGCTCTTCTTCTTTTACTTTTGGAGCTTCTTGTTGGTGCTCTTCTTGAATGTAAATGTAATATTTATCGCCATTTCTAACAATTGCATCTTTTGGAAGTGCCTGAACGGTTTGATTGGTGATATTGATATTGGCAGCTACATACATTCCGGAAATTAAATCTTTGGCATCGCTTGGATTGATTTTGGCATGAACCGCAACTGTTTTGCTTTCGTTGGAAAATGATTTATTGATGCCAAATATTTTCCCTTTAATGGATTTATTGGACTGATTGGTTAATACAAAATCGACTTCTTGACCTACGGAAATTTTTCCCAAATCTTTTTCAAACACATTTAAATCCAAGTGCATTTGGCTGTTATCTACTACTTCAAAAAGTGTTACGCCTGTTTCTGCAAATGCTCCTTTTGTTATACTTATTTTACCCACATAACCGCTTATTGGCGAAACAATTGGAATTAACGAAGTGTTTCCGCTTAAACTAACATTTAACGCTTGCAGCTTGTTTTTTGCGGCTTGTGCTTTAGCTTTTTCTACTGCTAATTTTGATTTTACTTCTTGAAATGTTTTGCGAGGATTTACATTTTCATCGCTCAATGTTTTTTGACGATTATATTCCAATTGCAAGTATTCAATGTTGGCAATAGCGGAATTGTAATCTTCTTGCATTTCGGTAACTTCAAGGTTTTGAATAGTTGCCAATGTTTTACCTTTTGCAACGTAAGTTCCTTCTAACACATAAATATCTTTAACAACGCCACCAATTAAGGTTGAAATATTAGCCATGTTTTGTGGTGGAACTGCTGTATAACCATTGGCTTTGATTACCGTATTTAGGTTTTTCATTTCGATACCGCCTGTTTCGATACCAATAGTTTTAAATTGCGCTTCTGTCAAGGCAACTTCGGTTTCTGATTTTTCTTCTTCGTGGGTTTCTTCGGTTTTCTTTTCGCCACAGGAATTTAGAGTAAAGAGAATAGAAAACAGAATAAAGAGGTTGAAGAATGAACTTCGATTACAATTTGGTTTTAAAAATATATTTTTCATATAATGGAATATTAATTGTTGTTGAAAGATGGAAATTGCAATTGAATAGCACTTTGATTGTAAGTATTAACGGCTTCGGCATTTTGCTTTTTGATGTCAATGGCTTGGTTTAAAAAACTAATGTATGACCAGTAACTCATATCACCATTGGCATAGCTTTTTTGAGCCGTTGTAATAATTTGTTCGGCATATTGCAATCCTTCGTTTTGGTAATATACAAGTGCTTTTTTCTGTTTTTCAAACTCATTTTGTAGTTCTTCTTTCTGTAATTTCAAAGTCAATTTGCTTTTATCTAATTCTAATTGCGATTGCGAAATACTAATTTCTGATGCTTTGGCTTTTGCTGTATTTGCACCACCAAATAAAGGAATTTGCAATCCGGCAGTAAAACCCTGAAAATAGGATTTTGTATCGATGGTTTGACCAAAATACCCCAAACCTAATTTAGGAGTTCGCATTGCTTTGAACGTATTGGCTTCCTTTTGATACACTGAAATTTGCTGTGTGTAATAATCGTTTACTAATCCTTGTATTTTGTCATCTTTACTCGTTGTTGGATTAGCATATTGCAATGGTGTATTGGCATCAGGAACTATGTTTTCATCTGTTTGAATGAAATATTGCAATTGCTTTTGATAAACTACCAAGTCATATTCTAACTGTGCTTTTTGGGTTTCGATTTCTTTCGATTTGGCTTTAGCACTGATTACTTCAATGTTGCCACTTTCTCCGATTTGAAAACGAAGCTCTGCATTTTTAAGGAATTTAGCATAAATCTCGAACAACTCATTATTTAACTTTTGAATAGAAATTCCATATAAATATTGATAGTATGCTAATGATACGGCTTTTTCAATTTCATACTCCGTTAATGCTTTTCGTTTTTCAGCCAATTTGGCTAATTCCTCTTGCAGTTGGCGATTGGCTTTTGTGATTTTACCAATTGGAAAGTATTGTTGAATAGAAACGTTGTGGTCGTAATCGACACTATTGAATTGTCCGCCTTGGTATTGCACTTGCAAAGGATCTACTTGAAATGCTGTTTTCTTTAGAACAGTTTGTTTTTCAATTTCCTTATCCGCGATTTTTAAGTCGATGTTATTTGCTTTTGCTTTTTCAATAGCTTTTTCTAATGTTATTGTTTGACTGTTTTGAGCAAACGAAAAGCTACTAATTAACAAAACGAGTATTGTTACAATTGGATTTGACATTTTTTTTCTTCTTTTAATTCCCTTTTCAAATAATAAATAAAGTATTGGTAAAACGATTAAGGTTAGTAATGTTGCCGAAACTAATCCGCCAATAACTACCGTTGCTAATGGTTTTTGTACTTCGGCTCCACCACTAGTTGATAATGCCATTGGCAAAAATCCTAATGAAGCAACCGCAGCAGTCATTAATACTGGTCTAAGTCTGGTTTTTGTACCTATTAAAACCCGTTGTAATGGGTCGGTTATCCCTTCGGATTTGAGTTGGTTGAAATAGGAGATTAGCACAATTCCGTTCAACACAGCTATTCCAAACAAAGCAATAAATCCAATGCCTGCTGATATACTAAATGGCATTCCTCGTAACCAAAGTGCAAAAACGCCACCGATTGCTGATAATGGAATGGCTGTGAAAATTAAAGCCGCTTGTTTCATACTATTGAAAGTAAAAAATAACAACACCATAATTAATCCTAAAGCGATTGGTAAAGCTACCGAAAGGCGTTTGTTGGCTTCCACCAAATTTTCAAATTGTCCGCCATACGTAACATAATACCCAGCAGGAAGTTTAAAACTGGTTTCTAATTTTTGTTGAATTTCTTCGACAACACTTTTTACATCACGACCACGAACATTTAAACCTATTGTAATTCTACGTTTACCATTTTCACGAGAAACTTGAACCGGACCTTGTTCGTAATTGATTGATGCTACTTGCGCAAGTGGTACTTGTTGCCCATTTGGTAATGGAATAAACAAATTACTAACATCAGTAATGTCAGTACGATTGTCTTTATTTAAACGCACGACTACATCAAAACGTTTGCTTTCTTCGTAAATTTTACCTGCGCTTTCGCCTGCAAATGAAGAACGTATAATTTGATTGATGTCGGCAATATTTAAACCATATAAAGCAATTTTATTATAATCGTATTTGACTGTGATTTGAGGAAGTCCGGTTACTTTATCGGCTTTTAAATCGCCAATACCTTCAATACTATTTACTTTAGAAATTAATTCTTTGGCTTTTGTATCTAAAACTTCTAAATCGTCGCCAAAAATTTTAATGGCAATATCGCTTCGACTTCCTGTCATTAATTCGTTGAATCGCATTTGAATGGGTTGCGAAATTTCGATGTTTGCACCAGGAATAGCTTCCATTTCTTCTTTCATTAAGTTAGCTAAATCCTCCCAATTGTCAGCAGATGTCCATTCATCTTTATCTTTTAAAACAATAATTAAATCACCACTTTCTATTGGCATTGGATCGGTTGGGATTTCTCCACTTCCAATTTTTGTAACAATAGTTTTAATTTCCGGGAATTTTGCTTTTAGGATTTTTTCGTATTTCGTTGTGGTTTCTACCATTTGGGATAGCGAACTTCCAGTCATAATAGTAGCATTAATGGCTAAATCTCCTTCTTCAATAGTTGGAATGAATTCGCCACCCATATTTTGAAAAACGATAATGGCAAAGACAAACATCGCTAACGAAATAGCTAAAACAGCTTTTTTGAAACGTAACGCTCGGTCTAAAAATGGTGTGTAGATTTTTTCAAACCACGCCATCATTTTATCACTAAAATTAGTTTTGTGTTCGGTGTTTTTTGATAAGAACATCGCACTCATCATGGGTACATAAGTCAAAGACAAAATAAATGCTCCGATAACCGCAAAACCTACGGTCATTGCCATTGGTTTGAACATTTTACCTTCTGTTCCTACTAATGCAAGGATTGGCAAATAAACAATCAAAATAATTATTTCTCCGAATGCTGCACTATTACGAATTTTTGAAGCCGATTTATATACTTCAGTATCCATTTCTGCTTGGGTTAAATTCTTTTGTCGTTTGAGTTTCTGTAAATGGTGCATTGTTGCTTCTACAATAATTACCGCTCCATCGACTATAATTCCGAAATCGATTGCTCCTAAACTCATTAAGTTTCCGCTTACGCCAAAATGGTTCATTAAGATTACTGCAAAAAGCATTGAAAGCGGAATTACTGATGCAACAATTAATCCGGCTCGAAGATTTCCTAGAAATAGTATCAATACAAATATTACTATTAATGCACCTTCCAAAAGGTTTTTAGTAACTGTTCCTATTGCGTTATCCACTAATTTACCTCTGTCAATGAATGCTTCGGCAACCACTCCTTCGGGTAAGGTTTTATTGATTTGCACCATTTTTTCTTTTACCCTTTCCACCACAGCACTTGAGTTTTCGCCTTTTAACATTAAAGCCAAACCGCAAACAATTTCGCCTTTACCGTCTTTGGTCGAAGCACCATATCTTAATGCAATTCCCTCACGAACATTAGCTACATCGCGAACTAAAACTGGTGCACCATTTCTGTTTTTGACTACTACATTTTCTAAATCTTTAATGCCAGTTGCCATCCCAACACCGCGAATAAAGTAAGCGTATTGGTCTTTTTCGATATAAGCTCCACCTGTATTTTGATTGTTTTTCTCTAACGCTTCAAAAATTTCTGTAATGGTTACTCCCAAACTATTTAATGTATTTGGATTAACTGCGATTTCATATTGTTTTAGTTTTCCACCCCAAGTACTGACTTCGGCAACGCCTTCAATACCTTGTAATTGTGGAATAATAATCCAATCTTGAATGGTTCGTAATTTTACAGCATCGTATTTGTCTTCATATCCTTTTTTGGCATAGACATCATACTGATAAATCTCGCCTAATCCTGTTGATATTGGTGCTAACTCTGGAGAACCAGCATAAGCAGGAATATTTTCTTTGGCTTGACTAAGGCGTTGAAATATTTGTTCTCTAGCCCAGTAAATATCTACATCGTCTTTGAAAACAACGGTTACTACAGAAAGTCCGAAACGAGAAATACTTCGTAACTCGATAACTTTTGGGATTGTTTTAAAAGATTGTTCTAAAGGATAAGTGATTAATTGCTCGACTTCTTGACTGGCTAAAGTTGGAGCAGTAGTAATTATTTGTACTTGGTTGTTGGTTACATCGGGTAACGCATCGAGTGGTAACTGTTTTATAGAATAGCTACCAAACGCTATTAGAACTAAAGTAAATAATAGTATTATAAACTTGTTCTTGATACTGAATTGTATGATTTTGTCTAACATTGAAATAGTATAATGAATTAGAAGATTAGCAAAATTTCTTTTGCTATTATTTGTGAAAAGTTCACAAGTTTCTAACCCGAAATTACTCGGGCTTCATTATGCTATTTGCGGTGGTTGCCAAATACTTCCGTAGAAATTAGAAGTAACTATAGAGGTATAGGACGGTAATTGCGTTTTTATACTCTTTGTAATTGGTGTAAAACTAAAAGTAGTAATCTTAAAATAACTCACTATTTGTGAGCCACAACAGTTGCAGTTGCAAAAAGGCGAACATAAATCATTTTCTTTATCGTGATTATGAGATTTTTCATCATGATTATCTGAAATCTCAACAGCTTTGTGTGCTGCACTACTTACTTCCATATCTGCACAAGGCAAGCATGATAGTGCAATTAGATAGATTGATAATATGTAATTTAAAAGTTTCACGAATACAAAGATAAAAATATTTTTAAAACAAATTCTTATATTACATTTTTTTTAGGTGCCTTTATATTTCCCACAAATTTATTTTTTAATATTTTCATATCTTCACTCACTTTTCTGTCCAGCACTTTAGCATAATGTTGAGTAGTTCTCAAGTTTTTATGACCTAACATTTTACTTACGCTTTCGATAGGAACTCCATTAGTAAGTGTTACTGTTGTTGCAAAAGTATGTCTAGCAATGTGAAATGTAAGTTCTTTTTCAATTTCACAAACTCCAGCTATTTCTTTTAAATAAGCGTTCATTTTTTGGTTTGATAGAATAGGTAGTAGTTTATCCTCGTTGTTACATTGTGGATGATTTTCATATTTATCGATTATCATTTGTGTAACTGGAAGGATTGGGATTTTGGAAGCACTTTCTGTTTTTTGTCTGTGAGTGAATATCCATTTCTCGCCATCAATACCGAAGCTTATATGTGATTTTGTTAGGTTTTTGACATCAATGTATGCCAAACCTGTAAAGCAGCTAAAAAGGAAGATATCGCGAACTAGCGAAAGTCTTTCTGTTTTGAAATCTTTTTCAATTATGCTTTGAATTTCAGCTTCGGTCAAATAAACTCGTTCAACTTCTTTAACTTTTGATTTGTAGTTGGCAAAAGGATTTTTTTCTAACCAGTCATTGGCCAAGCAAAGCTTGATAATTTTATTGAAGTTTTTTAGGTATTTAACAGCTGTATTGTTAGCACAATTTCTAACGCTTCGTAACCAAAACTCGTAATCCGTAACAAAGGCGTGGTCAATCTTTGTAATATCAATATCTGAAACGTTGTATTTCCATTGCATAAACTCAATAGTATGCTTGAGTGAAGTAGTGTAGCGTTCTAATGTTCCTGGAGCGTATTCTTTTCCAACTAATTCCTTTATTTTGTTGTTGTGGTCTTGGAAGATGGGAACAAGCATACGCTTGGTTTCTGATAGACCAAACAATTCATTCTTTAGATTTTCTGAATTTAAACTGATGTCTTTTTTGAAAAGTTTCTTCTCAGCTTCTAAAACTTGACTTTTTAAGTAATCAAGATGACTATTGATTGTTCTAGCTTCTTCTGTGGAACCTTTTACTTTGCTGCCTTCTGAGGACCATTTATCAGGATTGATATATTTGTTGGTGCTAAACTCAAAACGTTTGGTATTGACAGTAACTCTAGTGTAGATAGGACAAACCCCTAAATTGTTGGCTTTTGCTCTCTTGATGTAGAAGAGAATTGATACTGATGTGTTCATTGTTGGTGACCTTAAAGTTAGTATTAAATTTATTCGATTTAATAACTACACACAAGATGTACATTTTTTGAATATGTTGTTGAACAACTTGTAGTAGCGGTGCTTTAGTTGCGAAGTGTCACTTAAAATTTATTTTTTTAGTGACACCTTAAAAGACACCTAAACTTTGAGATTTAATGAATAATTTGATACAGCCCTAAAAGAAAAAACCCACTAAATTGTTGAATTTAGTGGGTTTTAGTACCGTTTGTATTTCTACTGGCGGAGAAAGAGGGATTCGAACCCCCGGACCTGTTACAGTCAACAGTTTTCAAGACTGCCGCATTCGACCGCTCTGCCATTTCTCCAGTATGTTGCTACCATTTTCATGGTTGCGAGTGCAAATATA